>Ga0272449_1001646_pt1 | contig 22392 bp, 20 predicted proteins | sample YNPCB0241_FD_198679 | JGI IMG/M metagenome (GOLD analysis project Ga0272449, IMG submission 198679) | Hot spring sediment microbial communities from Yellowstone National Park, WY, United States - YNP-CB-024-1 | ecosystem: Environmental > Aquatic > Thermal springs > Hot (42-90C) > Sediment... | reverse complement strand
TTTGTCTTCAGGTTGTTCTTGGGGCAAAGATCCTGGGGGTGCTCCTTGTTTCAGCCTTCTACAACTTTAGCGGACTTGTAGCTTTAAAGCTTTCTCCATCCTTTCGCAAAGCTCCTCTTCTTCTCCTTAGTCTAAATTTAGCTTCCGTCCCAGGAGGAGCGACCCTCTCCTACCTTTTTGATATTCCCTTTTCGGCAGGGGCTATTATATTTATGAGCTTGTATCTATTCTTCATGACCTTGAAAGGAAGGTAGAAACATGCGGTTTGTTGATAGCCATGCCCATTTGAACATGGAAAACTATAAAATGGATTTAGACGAGGTCATAGCCAGAGCAAAGGAAAAGGGGATAGTCAAGGTCCTTGTGGTTGGAATTGATAGAAAAACGGGAGAAAAAGCCCTTGCGCTAAAGGAAAAATTTAGAGACTTTATTGAGGTTGCCCTTGGTTTTCATCCCCATGAAGTAAAGAACATAAAGGAGGCTGATTATTCTTGGCTTAAAGAAAGCTTAGAGAAAGCGCTTGCGGTTGGCGAGATTGGGCTTGACTTTTATAAAGAGTACTCTCCTCGGGAGCTTCAGTTTAAGCATTTTGAGAAGTTGCTAAGCTTGGCAAGAGGGGCAAAAAAACCGGTTGTGCTTCACCTGAGAGGAAATGCCGAGTTTTGGGATGTTGCTCTCTCATTTTTGAAGCCCTACCAAGACTTAAAGATGGTGTTTCATTGCTTTACTGCAGACTGGGGGGTAGCAAAAAGGCTTCTTGAGTTTGAGAGCTTGATATCCATCCCTGGGGTTGTGACCTATCCCACAGCAAACGACCTAAGGGAAGCGGTAAAAAACATCCCTTTAGACAGGTTAATCTTGGAGACAGATTGCCCTTTTCTTTCCCCTCAGCCTGTTCGTGGAAAAAGAAACGAGCCAGCCTACCTTGTTTATACCGCAGAAGCTATCGCCGAGTTAAAGGGATTACCTGTCGAAGAAATAGCAGAGCAAACCACGAAAAATTTTTTTAGATTTTTTGAAATTAACGAAGGGGGAATTAGAGGATGAGGCTTAAAAGGACGCATTTTATCGAAGAGCTGATAAGGGAAGACCTTTTAGGGAAAGAGGTTGTTGTATCGGGCTGGGTTTTGAGGAGACGAGACCATGGCGGGGTTATATTTTTAGACCTTAGGGATAGGACGGGGCTTTTACAGGTTGCGTTTGAAGAGGGGGTGGCTCAAGAGGTCTTTGACATAGCGGACCAGGTGCGGATTGAGTATCCCGTCTCGGTAAAAGGAATTATCAGAAGAAGACCAGAAGGCATGGAAAACCCTAAGATCCCCACTGGGTATATTGAGCTTTCAGCTACGGATGTGGAGATCCATAACACCTCTAAGACGCCCCCTTTCCCCATGGATGAAGACCTAAGCCAGGTTTCGGAGGCTACAAGGCTACGCTATAGATACCTTGAGATGCGGGCTCTTGGCGGACATGCTCCTTTCATCTTTCGCCATAATGTAAACTTAGCTATAAGGAATTTCCTATCCGAAAGGGGCTTTATAGAGATAGAGACGCCTTTTCTCACTAAGAGCACTCCTGAAGGGGCAAGGGATTTTCTTGTGCCAAGCAGACTCTATCCGGGTAAATTCTACGCCCTTCCCCAGTCTCCTCAGCTCTTTAAACAGATCCTCATGGTTGCTGGGTTTGAAAAATACTTCCAGATCGTTAGATGCTTTAGGGACGAAGACCTAAGGGCTGATAGACAGCCAGAATTTACTCAGCTCGACCTTGAGATGTCCTTCGTTGACGAAGAGGATGTCATGAGCCTTTGTGAAGAGCTTTTAGCCCATCTTTTTGAGAAAACGCTTGGAATAACCCTTTCCACGCCTTTCCCCAGGCTATCCTTTGATAAAGCCATGGAGCTTTACGGAACAGACCGTCCAGACTTAAGGTTTGGGCTTGAGCTCAAAGAGGCAACCGACCTGGCTAAGGAGACGCAATTTCAAGTCTTTCGCGGAGCCGTTGAAAAAGGTGGCATTGTCAAAGGATTATCAGCACCGGCTCATTTCTCAAGAAAGGAGCTTGATGAGCTTACAAAATTTGCTCAGGAGCTTGGAGCCAAAGGTCTTGCCTGGATAAAGTATACGAAGAATGCAGGATCCTTTGAGGAAAAATGGGCATCCCCGATCGTTAAATTTTTCCCTCGTGAGGTTTTAGAAAGGCTTGAAGAGCGGTTTGAGCTCAGAGACGAAGCTTACACCCTCTTTTTTGTTGCTGATACCCCACAGCAGACAAACCTTGTCCTCTCCGAGCTAAGAAAACATCTTGCAGAAAGGCTAAAGTTGATCCCAGAGGGGATGTTTTCCTTCCTTTGGGTAGTTGATTTTCCGCTTTTTGAATGGGATGATGAGGAAGGAAGGCTTGTCGCGGTTCATCATCCTTTTACCCATCCCAAGCTTGAAGACCTTGACCGGCTTGAAAGCGATCCCCTGTCTGTTCGCTCAAGGGCTTATGATGTCGTTCTAAACGGAATTGAAGTGGGTGGCGGTAGTATCCGTATCCACCGTAGAGACCTACAAGAAAGGATTTTTAAGCTTTTAAACATAAGCCAAGAGGAGGCTGAAGATAAGTTTGGCTTTTTGCTTCAGGCTTTGGAATACGGAGCCCCGCCTCACGGTGGAATAGCCTTTGGGCTTGACAGGCTCATAATGCTAATGCTTGGTAAAAAGAGCATAAGAGAGGTTATTCCCTTCCCGAAGACTCAAAGAGGGCAATGCTTACTCACTGGAGCCCCAGCTGAGGTAACGCTAAAACAGATCCTTGAACTCCACATCATGCCTGGATGGAAGGAAGCCTCAAGCCAAGGGGAAAAGAATCTCCTTAAGGAAGTCGAGGAAAAGGATGAATGACAAAGCTTTTTGTTGTAGAGTCGCCAACGAAGATTAAAACCCTAAAAAAAATACTTAGCGGACAAAACAACTCTTTTATTCTCCTCCCCACCTTTGGGCATATTAAAGATTTACCAAAGACCTCCCTCGGGGTAGACTTAACCACTTTACAGCCTACTTTTGTTTACCTTCGGAGCAAATACAAAGTCTTAAGAGAGCTAAAAAGGCTTGCCAAAAAGGTCTCTGAGGTCTATTTAGCAACCGACCCTGACCGGGAGGGCGAAGCCATAAGCTATCATGTTAGGGAATATCTTTTAAACCAAAGGAAAGATTTAGTATTCTATCGTCTGGACTTGCGAGAGATAACGCCCTTGGGTGTCCAATCAGCCCTAAGCAATCTAAGAGAGGTAGACGAAAGGCTATATGAAAGTTTTCTTGCCCGGAGGGTGCTTGACAGGCTCATCGGCTACTTAGTCTCACCCTATCTTTCAAGAGCCTTCAAACAGCCCCTTTCTGCAGGAAGGGTGCAAAGCCCAGCCCTTCGGCTCATCGTTGAGCGCGAGCGAGAGATCGAAAACTTCAAACCCGAAGTCAGCTTCGGGCTTACCATTACCTTAAAAAAAGACGGAATAACCTTTACCTCCGAGCTTCATAAGAAAAAGGGAGCCTTTAGAACAAAAACCAAGGAAGAATTAGAAGAGTTCTATAAAAACTATGTAGAGGGGCAAAGGATATATGTAGAGAAGGTTGAGACAAAGGAGGTAAAAGAGGCTCCTCCACCCCCTTTCAAAACAAGCACGCTCATTGAGTCCGCAGGAAAAGCCTTTGGTTTTTCTGCCAAGGAGACGATGTTCTTAGCTCAAAGGCTTTATGAAGAGGGCTACATCACCTATCATCGCACGGACTCAACCAGAGTTAGCCCCTTAGCTAAAGAAATGGCAAGAAGCTTCATTATTGAAAACTTTGGTCCGGAATACTTAGCCCAAAGGCAGAGGCGTGTTAGCGGAAAGTTTACCCAAGATGCTCACGAAGCGATAAGACCGACAAGGCTTGAAGAAAAAGGCGTTGGGCTTCCTGCAAAGGAACGCATGCTCTATCAGCTTATCTGGCAGAGATTTTTGGCAAGCGAGATGGCAAGCGCGGTTTACTTACAAGTTAAGGCTGAGATTAAAACTCCTAAACTACCCCAAGGGTTTAGCTTTGTTTTTTCTGGAAAAAAGCTCCTTTTCCCCGGGTTCAAAGTGCTGTTCGCCGAAGAAGCGCCTTCTCAAATCCCCGATTTATCCGAAAAGGAAGAGCTAATCTTAGTCGGCTATAAAATAGAAAGGCACGAGACAAAGCCCCCTTCCCGCTACACTGAAGAATCCTTAATCAAAAAGATGGAAAGCCTTGGGATTGGACGACCCTCAACCTACGCAACCATGCTTGATATCCTTTATCAGCGAGGCTACATAAAAAAGGAAAAAAGGGAGCTCGTGCCAACCGAGCTTGGCAAGCAAGTTTGCGATTTCCTCTATCAAAGGACCCATTTCTTCATGGACTATAAGTATACAGCCGAGGTTGAAGGGGAGCTTGACGAGATTGCTAAAGGGGCAAACAGCTACGACAAAGTGGTAAAAGAGGTGTTAGAAAAACTAAGAGAGTGCTTAAAGGCATGAAGCTTGATGAAGTGTTAACCCTTCCCAAGTTTAAAGCAACCTTCATTGAACGGATAAACCGGTTTGTAGTGAGGGCTGAGCTCGAGGGAAAGCTCATCCAAGCCTACCTTCCAAACCCGGGAAAGCTTCTTGAGCTCCTTCTACCCGGAGAAACTTTAATACTTACTTTAAACAGGTCTCAAGGAAGGAAGGCGGAAGACTATAAGGCAAACAAGCTCCCCTACCTTGTGTTAGCGGTCCTAAAGGATGGTGAGCCTGTCCTTCTTCACACCCATCTCACAAACAGGATCATTGCAGACCTTATAAAGCAAGGGAAAATCCCCCTCTACAAGGGATATGAAGTTTTAGCCTTTGAGCCTTCCTTTCAGGGTTCAAGGTTTGACCTTTTTTTGGAGAAGGATGGCGAAAGGCGCTTGGTTGAAGTCAAAACTTGCACGCTCTTTAACGATAAGGTTGCCATGTTTCCTGATGCGGTATCCCAAAGGGGGACGAAGCATCTTTTGAGCTTAGCAAAGTCTAAGGAATGGGGATATGTTCCACAGTGTCTTTTTGTGGTGATGAGCCGAAAGCCAGACTACTTTTTACCAGCCTTTCACATCGACCTTGCCTTTGCTTACGCCTTTCTTGAGGTTAGGAATTCAGTAGAGCTCCGCGCTATAGCCATCTCCGCTGATGAAAGCTTAGAAACCTTTGATTTTGTTAAAGAAGTAGAGATTCCTTTTGAGAGAATAGAAAAATTGGTAAAGGATAGCGGGGTCTATCTTTTGGTGATAGAGGTTAGAGATAGTCTTGAGGTTGAGGTTGGGGCTTTGGGGAGGGTAACTTTTAAGCCAGGATATTATGTGTATGTAGGAAGCGCAAAGGCTAATCTGCAAAAGAGGATAGAGAGGCATAAAAGAAAGGATAAGCCTTTGAAGTGGCATATAGATTATCTGACGGCAAGGGCAAAGGTCTTGGCGGATTTTCCTATAAGGTTAGAAGAAATATCAGAGTGCGAGCTTGCAAGGATGGTTAAGCACTATGCCGATGGAGAAGTCCCAAAGTTTGGCTCTTCTGACTGCCAATGCGAAAGTCATCTTTTTTATTTTTCTGAAAACCCGCTAAGAAGCAAGGATTTCGTGTATTTGATAACTGACCTAAGGCTTAGGGTTTGAAAGGTAGTATGGTTTGACCTTTCGTCTCTATTCTGCCTTACTGAAAGACCTTTTCTACTACTCGCCTGAGCGGACCTATTTTAAAAAGGAATAATTCTTAATTCTTAGTAGGAGGCTGAGTTTAACCCCAGCCCTTTTTTGTTTGAAAAAATTTAAAAAAAGGATTAATCTTTAAATACACCAAAAACATTCAGCAAGGGATGGCAAGGATGATACAACTTGATGAGCTCATTAATATTTTAAAAATGTCAACTCTGGAATTGTATAATGAGTTAAAGAAAAACAAATATGCTATAGCAGGAAAACACTATGTTTTATGGTTCAAGGGTGAAGGACTGCCATGTTTAGTGTCGCATATTGATCATGTCTACCATGAGGATGATGAATGGTTAAATCGAGATATTTTTGTTAATGAAGAGAGAATCTGGTCTCCCTTTGGGGTCGCAGGAGATGATCGGTGTGGTGTCTACGCATGTATCAAATTATTTGATATACTGAATGTTAATGTGTTGTTTTGTGATGGTGAAGAACGGGGTGGAATTGGTGCATCGGAAGCATGTAATGAGGAACGATTGAAGAAAACACCATATTTTATAGAAATCGATCGTAAAAATTACAAAGAAGCTGTTTTTTATAACAATGATGAGGAAGTCCCTGAGTGGGTAGATATCATAAGAAAATATTTTAATATCACATCAGGAACATTTAGTGATATTAGTATTTTAGGTCGGCATTTTGGAGTATGCAGTGTAAATTTGAGTGCTGGATTTTATGAACCTCATAAAAAAAGTGCAGAGTATATCCATTTACCAAGTTTAGAGTATACGATTGAAAAAATTCCTATCTTAATTAGTGAGTTCGGAAATAGAAAATATGAGCTTAAAACATTGCACAGATGATATCATATAAAGTATAAAGAATAAAAAACAATTAACCCCCTCCTTCCCTTATCCTTAATTGTAATCCCTTTTCCCCCATCTGTTCTGTCGAGCGTCCTTTTCTTGTCCTGCTGAGCGACCTCTTCTTGTCCTGCCGAGCGTCAGCGAGGCACCCCCCTGTCCCCACCTGCCCTGCCGAGCGCAAGCGAGGCACCCCCTTTGACCCTATCTGTCCTGCCGAGCGTTAGCGAGGCATCCCTCGCTTCGCTCGGGACGGCGTCCCTCACTTCGTTTGGATCGGCGTCCCATAAGAATGGTAGGAGATCCTTCGGGTGCTTTCGCACCCTCAGGATGACCTGAGGGGCTTTCGCCCCTCAGCAATCCCTTTTTAAGTAGGGCAGGTTTCGACAGTTTGGGACCCATACAGGATTTTTATAAAGGAAGAGTTGTCGCAATCCCTTTTTAAGTAGGGCAGGTTTCGGCGAAAGTGCTTGATTTCTGGATTAACAGAACAAAAGATCGCAATCCCTTTAGCCCCTCTTTGTCCTGCCGAGCGTTAGCGAGGCATCCCTCGCTTCGCTCGGGACGGCGTCCCATAAGAATGGTAGGAGATCCTTCGGGTGCTTCGCACCCTCAGGATGACCTGAGGGCTCAGCCCTCAGCAATCCCTTTTTAAGTAGGGCAGGTTTCGACAAAAAAAGGAGGTGTGGAGTATGAGTTTATTGAAGGTTAAAGTCGCAATCCCTTTTTAAGTAGGGCAGGTTTCGACACGTATCCAGAAAGAAATTTAGACCAATATTGTATTAGGTCGCAATCCCTTTTTAAGTAGGGCAGGTTTCGACTGAGTGGTATTTAGTGGTAGAGAACGAAAACGACGAGTCGCAATCCCTTTTTAAGTAGGGCAGGTTTCGACACTGAAATAAACTGTTTCCAGGACTGGAAAAAATATTACTGTCGCAATCCCTTTTTAAGTAGGGCAGGTTTCGACATATGGGACACTTTATCTTAGAATAGATGGTGAAGGAGTCGCAATCCCTTTTTAAGTAGGGCAGGTTTCGACATAAAGCTGATCAATAATACTCGGCTCATAACTCGTCGCAATCCCTTTTTAAGTAGGGCAGGTTTCGACCCTAAAAGCCCGTAAGCCTTGTAAATTCTGTATTGTGCTTTTATTCACAAAAGGATTTTTTAAAAATTACCCCTTCAGAGGGCTTACTAATTCAGCCCTCCAGAGCAAGGGAAAGTAACTAAAAATGACTTAATTTGAGGACTAAAATTTGGCCATTTTTGCCAATTTCCGCTGAAAATGAGTTGCAATTTACTGGTGAATTTCTCTACACTCCAAAGCCTCTCTAAATCAGCCTTCCAAGGGACGCCAAAATTGTTTAATTATAGATATATATATCTACACGACCCCTTAACGGGAACGCACTATCCCCGTATTTAAAATTTGACAATTTTTAAAACCTGCCCTGCCCTACCGCACTATTCAATTGTCAAAGAGCAAAAGGGGGTAAAACACCTATAGCTTTTGATTTATTATACACGATTTGTAAAAAAGTCAAGGGGGGAGGTAGGGCTGTTCGAAAAGTCACCATGCTTTAGGGAGACCCCTCGCCTTGCGCCTCGGGGAGACAGGGAGAGAGGAGACCCCTCGGCTTGCACCTCGGGGAGACAGGGAAAGTGGGGACCCCTCGCTGGCGCTCGGGGAGACAGGTAGAGAGGAGACCCCTCACTGCGTTCGGGGTGACAGGGAGAGGGGAGACCCCTCGGCTAACGCCTCGGGGCGACAAAAAAGGGGGCTCGAGGCGACAAAAAGGGAGGCTCAGGGTGACAAAAAAAGGCTCGGGGTGAGAGGTAGAGAGGAGACCCCTCGGCTAACGCTCGGGGCGACAAAAAGGGAAGGTGTTCGGGGAGACAGGGAGAGTGGGGACCCCTCGGCTAACGCCTCGGGGCGACAAAAAAAGGGGCTCGAGGCGACAAAAAGGGAGGCTCAGGGTGACAAAAAAGGCTCGGGGTGAGAGCCTCCCATCCGTGTCATCCCAAGCCATGCAAGTGCTGAGGGACCCCTCGCTGTCGCTCGGGGCGACAAAAAAAAGAGGCGTTCGGGGAGACATGAAAGGGAAGCGCTCGGGGAGACAAAAAAAGGGGATCGAGGAGACAAAAAGGGGGCGTTCGGGGCGACATGAAAGGGAAGCGCTCGGGGCGACAAAAAAAAGGGGTGTTCGGGGCGACAAAAAAGGGGCTCGAGGCGACAAAAAGGGAAGGTGTTCGGGGTGAGAAAATAAAGAGGCTCGGGGAGACAAAAAGGGAAGCGCTCGGGGCGACAAAAAAAGGGGTGTTCGGGGCGACAAAAAAGGGGCTCGGGGAGACAAAATAAAGAGGATGAGGCTTACAAAATGGGCTAAGGGTTTAAAGGCTCAGGGCTCGGGCACCCGCTCAAGTTTAACTAAACCTTCTTAGCAGTTCTGCCTTTAAATTATATTTTTCGATGCGGTAGCTAAGCTGTCTCCTTGTGAAGCCAAGCTTTTTTGCAGCCTTTGATTGATTGAAGTTGCACTCGATGAGAGCCTTAAGGATCCTCTCCTTCTCCAAATCTTGCAAGGCTTCCCGAAAAGGTTTTGGAGTATCCTGAACCCTTTTACAAACATCTCCTTCAAACATCTCAAAAGGTAGGTCCTTTGGCTCGATGACCTCCCCTTCAGCAAGGAGGACAAGCCTTTCTATAAGGTTTTCAAGCTCCCTAATGTTCCCTGGGAAGGGATACTCAAGAAGTATTTCCATGGTTTTAGGGCTAAGCCTAACCCTCTTCTGATAAAGCTCGTTAAACCTCTTAAGGAAATGCTCGACAAGAACCGGTATATCTTCCTCTCTTTCCCTTAGCGGTGGGATAAAAATGGGGACGACATTTAGACGAAAGTAAAGGTCCTCGCGGAATTTTCCCTCTTGGATAAGCTTTTCCAAGGGTCTGTTTGTGGCGCAGATTACCCTTACATCAACCTTTATAGGTTTTGTGCTACCAAGCCTTTCGATGGTTTGATCCTGAAGAAAGCGGAGAAGTTTTACCTGAAGAGATAAAGGCATGTCGCCCACTTCATCAAGAAAAAGCGTCCCCCCATGGGCTAACTCAATTTTCCCTGGCTTTGCAGCAAAGGCTGAGGTAAAAGCCCCCTTCTCAAACCCAAAGAGTTCAGCCTCAAGCAAGGTCTCAGGAATGGCGGCACAGTTTATTGCTACGAAGGGTTTATCGCTTCGGTCGCTATTCATATGAATGGCTTTGGCTAAAAGCTCCTTTCCCGTTCCGCTTTCTCCCCGGATCAAAACCGTAGACCTCGTCTTAGCGATCTTAATACAGGTCTGCACTATCTCCCTCATCGCTTGGCTGCGAAAGACAAGATTGTGGAACTGATACCTTTCTTTTATCTCCTGTTCAAGCTCCTCCCTTCTTGCACGCTCCTTCTCAAAGGTTTCATATAGCTTTATAGCCTGAGCAATAAGAACTGAGACAACTCCAAGCACGCGTAAATCCTCTTCAAAGGATATGCTCTCATCAAAGATCCTGTCAACGGAGAGAACCCCAAGGATTTCTTCATTTAGCTTGATGGGAACGCAAAGAAAGGAGATGTTGTTCTTGTCAATGCGGGCACCCGTTCGGTTCAAAAACAAAGGCTCTTTCCCAATGTTGGGGACGATTATCGGCTCCCCTGTCTCAAAAACCCTTCCCACTATGCCCTCTCCTACCTTGTATCTACCTCTTGCCATCTGCTCCGGACTTAAGCCAAATGCGGAAACGATCCGAAGCTCCCCCGCAGTTTTATCGTATAAGGTGACCGTGCCCCTTTGCATATCAAGATAATCGGATAGCAACTTCAAAGCGGTGTTCAAATTGTCGATGAGTTTAAAAGATGAATGTAGGACCTTGCTGATTTCAAGAAGGGCTGTAAGCTCAGCCTGGGTCCTCTCAAAGGGGCTCATGCTTTAAAAATAACACTATATCAAATTTGTGCAACTCAGGGACAAAATTTACAAAATTGTTAATATATTACATATATTCGTCCCTATCTAACCTTGATTTTTCTTTATTTGCAAATTGGCATACTTCTTGTTAAAATGAGCGAACAAATTTTAAAACCAAAAGGGAGGTTCTTATGGAAAGACCGAGGGATAAGAAGGATGTGCTTGAACTTTGCAAACAGTATGATGTTCGCTTCATTAGGCTTTGGTTTGTTGACATCCTTGGACAGCTGAAAAGCTTTGCCATTCATGTGGATGAGTTGCCAGCTGCTTTTGATGAGGGAATGGGGTTTGATGGTTCATCCATCCGCGGTTTCCAGAGGATTGAAGAATCGGACATGGTGGCTTTCCCCGACCCAACAACCTTTGCCCTACTTCCCTGGAGACCCAAAGAAAAAGCTGTTGCTCGGATGTTCTGTGATATCTACACCCCAGATGGTAAACCCTATGAGGGCGACCCAAGATATACCTTAAAGAGAGCCTTAGAGAAGATGAAAAAGATGGGCTTTACCCATTTTTACCTTGGTCCTGAGCTTGAGTTTTTCTACTTTAAATCTGAAAAAGCTCCGGAAATTCTTGATACTGTTGGATACTTTGATTATCCAATGGATGCAGCTGAAGATTTAAGAAGAGAAACTATTCTTGCTTTAGAAAGCCTTGGCATCTATGTAGAATACTCTCACCATGAGGTTGCTCCTTCTCAGCATGAAATTGACTTAAGGTATGATGATGCTCTATCAATGGCTGACAAGGTTATGACTTACAAAATCACAGTAAAAGAGATCGCAAGAAAGTATGGCGTTTACGCAACCTTTATGCCAAAGCCAATCTTTGGACAAAACGGAAGCGGTATGCACACCCATCAAAGCCTTTTTATCAATGATAAAAACGCCTTCTTTGATGCAAACGACCCTTACCATCTTTCCGATGTAGCAAAGCACTACATCGCAGGGGTTCTCAAGCACATTAAAGAGATTACTTTGGTTTTAAACCAAACTGTTAACTCCTACAAAAGGCTTGTTCCTGGATATGAAGCACCTGTTTACATCTGCTGGGCAAGAAGAAACCGTTCAGCCTTGATCAGGGTTCCTATGTATAAGCCTGGAAAGGAAAAAGCTACAAGGATTGAGCTTAGAAGCCCAGACCCAGCCTGCAACCCCTATCTTGCCTTTGCCTGCATGCTTCACGCAGGATTAAAAGGAATTGAGATGAAGTATCCTCTTCCTGAACCGGTGGAAAAGGATGTCTACCACATGTCGCAAGCTGAGAGAGCAGCACTTGGCATCGAAGAGCTACCCGGAAGCTTAAAGGAAGCCATCGAGTACGCTAAGAAAAGCGAGCTCCTTAAAGAAGCCTTGGGCGAGCACATCTACAACCAGCTTATCAGCGAGAAAGAAGCAGAATGGGACGACTATCGCGTAAGGGTTACCGAATACGAAATCCAAAGGTATCTACCAAATCTTTAGGGTAAAGACCTTGGGGGCGTTCGCCCCCTTTTTTTAATAGACCGGAACAATTTAGCCTTGTTCTGACGCTGGAAACGATAACAAGGCGTCCATCGCTTCGTTCATGGCACCGTCTGTCTAACGAGGAGGCTTCTCGCATTGCCCGGGGAAAGCTCAACGTTCGGGGCGAGAGCCTCCCATCCGTCCGAGGCACGCAAGTGCCGAGGGACCCCTCGCTTACGCTCGGGGCGACAGCCCACCCTGTCTTCCCGAGGCACGCAAGCGCCGAGGGACCCCTCGCTTACGCTCGGGGTGACATAAAAAGGGGTCGTTCGGGGCGACATGAAAAGGGACGCTCGGGGCGACACTCCTTACCCTGTCCTGCCGAGCAATAGCGAGGCATCCCTCACTTCGTTCGGAGTGACAAAAAGGGAACTTCGGGGAGACATCCCCCCTGTCTTCCCGAGGCGCGTTAGCGCCGAGGGACCCCTCGCTTACGCTCGGGGCGACATAAAGAGGAGCGTTCGGGGCGACAGCCCACCCTGTCCTGCCGAGCGTTAGCGAGGCATCCCTCACTTCGTTCGGGATAGCGTCCCCAGGAAGACCCCTCGGCTGACGCCTCGGGGCAACAGCAGGAGGGCTTGCCAAAAACATTTTTAGCACAGCCCCACTCCAAACCTGACAGCATCAACTGCCTGCGGTAACGCTCAAGTTCTCTATCAGATAACCATCTCACAGTATTCTTCTCCAATTCTTGCATAAAGCACCTCAAGCTCCATGTCCTTATCCTCACCGAGAATGCCGTATGCATCTGCCCTGCACTGCCTGCAGTGTGTCATCTGAGGAACATAAGTTTTACATATGCTTCTCATGGTTTGGATCTCAGTATGTGTGGGTCTCCGTAAATGACTGAACTCTGCCTGCGGAATCAGAGGCATAATGTTCATTAAATTAACGCCTCTCTCACCAGCAAGCCGTGCAATTAAAGGGATTTCTGTATCGTTGACACCAGGGATTAAGACAGTGTTTATCTTCACAATCAACCCAGCGTCAATGGCGTCTCTAAGGCCTTTCCACTGATTGTATAAAAGACACTCGGCAGCCTCTCTGCCTGTATATCGTTTACCCCTATACAACACCCACGAATATATCTTTTCTGCTGTTTCTGGCCTTACAGCATTAATCGTGATTGTAAGGCTCCTTACCCCTGAGCTCACAAGTTCTTCAAGCCTGTCTGAGAGATAAAGACCGTTTGTGGATATGCATAAAATAAGCTCAGGAAACTCCCTGTGGATCGCCCTCATCGTCTCAAAGGTAGTATCATTCGCAAGTGGATCTCCAGGTCCTGCTATTCCAATCACGCTCAACTTTTCATCTCTTTCAACAAGCGCCCTTACCCGTTCTAAGGCTTCTGCAGGAGTCAAAACCTTACTCGTGATCCCCGGTCTCGATTCATTGGCGCAATCGTATTTCCTTATACAGTATCTGCACTGTATATTGCACGCAGGCGCAACAGGAAGATGTATCCTCCCAAATCTGTGATGCGCCTCCTTTGATAAGCACGGATGGCTGTCAATAATGCTTCTGCCCTTGCTTATCGTAAAATTAGTCATAAATCCCCCTATTTTGGTAAGGCAGGTTGTGTTTTTTTAACTCAACCTTGACCTCAACCTTTTTTTATAATATAGCCTCTTCGTCCTTTTCCCCTGTCCTTACCCTCACAGCAGCTTCAATAAGTGAGACGAAAATCTTTCCGTCTCCATGCTTTCCTGTCTGGTTCACCTTTATTATTGCCTGCACTACTTCTGTCACCGCATCATCAGGCACAACTATGGTAAGCATCTTTTTTGGCACATAAAGCACAGCCTTTGGCAAGGTATGTTCAAGGGCGTATGCTGGGGGTGTGGGAGTCAGCTTAACGGCGGTGCAAAAACTGTCGGGCATTTCAGGGTCTATTTCAGCTTCAGCGCATACAACGCCCTTCTGTTTTCCCCTTCCATCAACGCTCTGGATCGTAAGGGACGGATATCCCAGCTCTTCAAGCACCTGCTTTGTCTCAGGAAGCTTGCCCCTTCTGATAATTGCCGTAATCTCTTTCATAACCCCTCCTCTCCTGTTCTTATAGTATATGCAGCCTCAACAGGACTTACGAATATTTTTCCATCTCCAATAAAGCCTGTCCTCGCCTTATCCTGGATAATTTTTATGACCTTGTCCACATCCTCGTCTTCTACAACAATCATGATAAGGACCTTGGGAAGCTCATCATAATGCACAGGTCCAACCCGAAGCCCTTTCTGTTTTCCCCTTCCAAATACAGGCATCTTTGTAAGAGACGGGAACCCAGCGCCCTCCAATGCAAGCACAACCTCTTGCTCCTTTTCAGGTCTGATAAAAGCTCTGATCATCTTCATTGCTTCTCCTCCTGTTTATAGTGTCTGTGTCGGTGTTCAGTGAGCAGTATCAAAGAAAACATTCTCTGATACCAATCACTGACACTATTCACTGTTTAACGCCTTTCTCAGCCAAGGCGGCGGTGATTTCTTAAGGGTCTCCATAAGTTTTTGCAATAACTCCTCAATGGAGACTATCTCCTTAACCTTAATGGGCATAATGCCATTTTGTGCAAGCCTTGCTGCAGAAGGGGCTCCTAATTCAGTCATATATACGATCTTGCAGTCCGAAAGTTTGTCAACTTTCCTTTGAACCCTGTCTTCATGTACTTCACCCATTTCCTTTGTATCCTCGATTTCCTTGTCCCTGCCGTCAGCAAACTTCATCATTTCGATAAACCTATAGCCGTCTTCTGTAAGTTCGTATATGGCAAACATTCCTGCCCTGCCGAAATGCTCATCAACATTGACGCCGTCTGTTGTGGCAAATGCTACTTTCATTGGTGCACCTCCTTAGCTAACAAATTCGCTACCTCATTAATCATAGTGAGCGTTCCCCTGTATCCAATGTTAATCCTTGAGTTATAGCCTAAAACCTTATACACAGGAAACCCCATCTGATACAATGGTACCTCAAGCCTCTTCGCCGTATCTTCAGCATGGGAATTTGAGATAAGAAGGTCAAAATTGTCTTTGATAGAGAAAAGGTCTCCAATCACCACATTTTTGGCGTGAACCTTTTCCGCAGACGGAACGTATGACGGAATTACCGCAACCTCAACCTTTGCGCCCATCTCATCAAGCCATCTTGATGTTTGTATTGCATGGTCTGGCTCCAGGGCAATGCAAATCTTTTTATTCCCATAATATAAATGGGCATCCCTCATCCCATCAATTAAAATCCTTCGCTGCCTTTTGTATTTTTCAGGGATCGGTCTGCCGCTCAACATAGAAAGAGTCTCCATGAATGTATCCGTATCCTTCAATCCCGCAACACTCTCAAAGACCCTGTATTCAATGCCAAACCTTTCTTTTAAAAACACCGCAGCAAACTCCATGCTTGCGCCTATTGCCAGAGTGAATTCTGACCTGGACATTTCCTTGATTTCGTGAACCTTTGTCCCACCTACTGCGAGGGCTGAAAATCCCTCTCTGCTACCGTCAAGGGCTGATAGATCAGGAAGTATTATTGGTTTCAACCCAAAAGACTCTATGATCTCCCTCAGTTCTATAAAATCCGCAGGGGTGAGATGCGAGCCTGCAAGGATATTGATCTGTCTCTCTGTAAACCGTGAACTGTGAACCGTGAACTGCAGTAGCGCCTCAATTGCCTTTGCATATCCTGTCTCAAGCCCGCCTTCATAATCAGGCGTTGCAACATAGAGAATCGTGCAGTCCTTATTTTGACCCCTGATTCCCGATACGAGACTTTTGACCGCTGTTTGGACATCATCGCCTTTTACTTCAGTGAGCCCTGATGTGAGAATTCCGATTACATCAGGATTGTTCTTTTCGATAAATCCTTTCACAACATTTATTATGTTCTCCTCGCTTCCCATGACAACATCTTCCGTAAAAAGCTTCGTGCTTGCGAGTGCAATAGGCTCTCTAAAATGCTTTGTCAGAAGAACCTTTGCAAGGAATGAACATCCCTGTGCGCCATGAATAATGGGCAATGCCCTGTCTATTCCCTGAAACGCAATCACTGCACCAATGGACTGAGAATGTTTGAGAGGATTGATAAGGACATCCCTTCTTAGTGTGTCATCCTGAACCCCTCGATCCCTGTCATTCTGACCCTGAACAAAGTGAAGTGGAAGAACCTCATTGTCTCTCTCGGCGTAAACTTCGCGAAAAATTCTGTAGTTCCGCCTCGAATAACCATTTGTATGTCGGCTATAAAATTTAGTGCTGTTGCTTATCTGCTCAGCCAGATTTATCAACCCTTCGTATCCAGCATATGCTGTATGCCTTTCCTGATTTACATCCACAAAAGGAAAGCCTTCTTTTATTGCGAGATACTGATTCCTTCCACCAGCAACAAGGATATCTGCATTTCTTTCCCTCATAAGTTTAAGAAGATTTTTAGGAGTAACATCCTCGACGAGAGGCGCATCCTGCCCGAGTATCTCCTTCATCTTTTCTTCATCCTCGAAGGTGCTCTTCTTTGTCCCGACAGCAACAACCTCTATTCCCAGGTCAAGAAGGGCTGAGATGAATGACCAGCTCTTCACGCCGCCAGTATAAAGCACAGCCTTCTTGCCTTTGAGATGGTCATATGCCTTGAGCCTTTCAGCAAGCCTTTTTTCTTCTCTGTCAATAATGGATTCAATCTTATCTACCAATTTAAGGTCTGATTTGAAATGTGAAGCGATAAGCCTCAAAGTCTTTGACATCTCTGTCTTTCCGAAGAACGAGACCTCAACATACGGAATGTCATATCTCCTTTCCATTTCTCTCGCTACATTTATCAAGGCGCGGCTGCAAACAACCACATTCAGCTCTGCTTTGTGCGCATAAGTTATTTCTTCAAATGTCGAATCTCCTGTAACTCTTGAAAGTATCCTTAACCCTGCCTCTTTCAATAATGGCTCAACAAGCCATAAATCCCCTGCAATGTTGTATTCGCCGATGAGATTGATAACCGCCCTTTCATCTCCTCTCAAATTGAGTGAGGAAGGAAGGTTGCCTGTGCCGATCACATAATCAAGCAAAACCTCTCCTGCGATCCTATTGCCCAGGTTCTTCGGACCAAGAAATCCAGGGGCATTTACAGGAATGACGCGGATTCCGATTTCTGCTTCAGCTCTCCTGCATACAGCCTCTATGTCTTCACCAGTGAGCCCGCTTACGCATGTGGCATAAACAAAGATCGCCTTAAGGCGTGAGGGAGACCTTGTCCCCCTTACGAAATCCCCCTGCAGAGATTCATAAGTCTGAAGAATTGCCCTGTATAGTTTTTCTTCAGAGCCATACACAATATCCATCTCGCTCATATCTGTTGTAAAACCCATCCGGTGGAGGTTTCCCTTTGAAGACAATGCGCCTCTGCCTTCCCATGAATTTCCACAGCATGCAATAGGACCGTGGACAATATGGGCTGCATCTGCAATAGGCTGGAGCACTATCATGGCGCCGTCAAAGGCGCACGACTCCCCACCCCGCGAACGGCAGACCTTCTCTTTTCTCTCATGTCTACAACCGCTCTGCATTAATTTTTCTACACTTCTCAGCATAGTTATGACAACCTCTTACCTTATTACATCAAAGCTCGTAGTATTAATAGTCTTTCTGTCCAGCTCATCGAGAATGGTATTCACTATCCAATTCACAAGATTAATCGCTCCCTGATAGCCGACTATCGGATACCTGTGGAGGTGATGTCTATCAAATAGTGGAAATCCTATCCTTATAAGAGGTGTGCCTGTGTCACGCCACAAAAATTTTGCATGGGAATTGCCTATGAGAAAATCAACAGGCTCTGTAAAGAGCAATGACCTAAGATGCCACATATCCTTGCCGATATACACTTTCCCCTCTCTTCCAAATGGACTTTTGCTAAGAAGTGTGTATGCCTCTCCCTCAAAATTCTTATCACCATTCGTGCATACAATGTGAACAGGCATTCCTCCCATCTCCATAAGAAAGCTTATCAATCCGAGCAGAAGGTCTGGGTCTCCGACTAATGCAAACCTCTTTCCATGGACATAGGGATGGGAATCTATCATTGCGTCAACTGCCCTTCCTCTTTCATCTTCTATCTCCTGTGGAATTACCCTGCCTGTAATCTTAGAGATAGTTTCAAGAAATCTGTCTGTATTTGATATACCTATAGGCATCGGCAAAGCAATAAACTCCTGACCCCATACCTCTTTTATAAATTCACCTGTCTTCACCGTTGAATACCTCTGTATCGCTACTGTTGCGATTGCATTTATGGAATCCACTGCTTCATCAAGAGGTGTCCCCCCTGGATAGAGTCTGTATTCACCTGTGTTAGGTGAATCCATAACATCACTTATATCAGCAAGGACTGTATATCGAACATTCATCAAATTCAGCAATCTCTTTATCTCTCTTATATTTCCTGTGTATGTATCAAAACCAGGAATTATGTTTATCTTTCCATTAGGTCTTTTTTTTGCTCCTGCTGTAAGATAGCTGAGTATCCCTTTGAGCATGTTATCGTAGCCTATGATGTGGGAGCCCACAAAACTGGGTGTGTGGGCAAAAGGGGTTGGTAGTTCGGAAGGAATCGCGCCCTGCGCTTTTGCCTTCTTTATAAAGGCATTCAGGTCATCCCCTATAACCTCTGCCATGCATGTGGTGGAAACGGCAATCATTTTCGGCTTGTAAAGGGCATAAGCATTCTCCAGCCCTTCTATCATATTACTAAGTCCGCCGTATACTGCTGCATCCTCTGTCATGGATGTAGAGACAGCAGCTACAGGCTCCTTGAAATGCCTGCTTAAATGGCTTCTGAAATATGCCACACAGCCCTGAGATCCATGAACAAAGGGCAGTGTATCCTGAAAACCAGATGCACATAATACAGCACCCAAAGGCTGGCATGCCTTTGCAGGATTGATCGTCAGTGCCTTACGGGCAAAATTCTTCTCTTTATATTCCTCTGTCTTTGTCCACTCCAGGACCTTCTTTATATCATCTTCAGAATACGGCTTTTCAAACTCCTTTTTCCTTTCAAACTGCTCAAGATATTCCTGCTCATGAAAAAGCTCGTTATGGTCTTTTATCTTTAACCTTACCATATCTTCCTCCTTCTTATCAAATTCCATGTGGGGTTGTTTACCGTCATGTCCATGTCCCTTGCAAACACAGGAAATCCATCAAAGCCGTGATAGGGACCAGAATAATCCCACGAGTGCATTTGCCTAAAGGGAACACCCATCTTATGATAGGCATATTTTTCCTTTATGCCTGAGCCTACAAGGTCGGGCTTCATTCTCTTTGTAAACTCCTCAAGCTCATAGGGTGTAGCATCGTCATAAATTAGTGCACCTTCTTTAAGTTCAGGATAGGTCCTCTTATAATCATCATTATGTCCAAACTCATAACCCGTCGCAATAACCTCCATACCAAGGTCCTCGTATGCACCAATAACATGCCTCGGTCTAAGTCCACCCACATAGAGCATTACTGTCTTGCCTTCAAGTCTCGGTCTATACTCCTCGATTACCCTGTCCATCATTGGCTTATACTTCTCAATCACCTTTTCTGCCTTTTCTTTGATATAGTCATCAAAATAAGATGCGATCTTTCTGATACTCTCGTATATCTTAGTGGGACCGAAGAAGTTATATTCTACCCACGGAATACCATATACCTCTTCCATATGTCTGCATATATAGTTCATAGAGCGATAGCAATGTATTAGATTTAGCTTAGCCTTACTCGCAATCTTGAGCTCATTGAGAGTTGCATCACCTGTCCACTGGGTAATAACCCTGAGTCCCATTTCCTCAAGTATCTTCCTCGATGCCCAGGCATCACCACCTATATTGTAATCTCCGATTAGGTTCACATCGTATGGCGTTGACTTTTCCATTTCACCTTTACCGATGACATGGTCCCTTATGCTATCATTCGCTATATGATGACCGAGGGACTGGCTTACACCTCTGAATCCCTCACATCTTACCGGTATAACAGGGATGCCAAGCTCCTTTGTCATCTTCCTTGCAACGGATTCTATGTCATCTCCAATAAGACCGACGGGGCACTCACATTGTATGGATATACCCTTCGTGAGCGGGAAGAGTTCCTTTATCTCACGGCATAGCTGTTCTAACTTTTTATCGCCCCCAAAGACTATATCCTTTTCCTGAAAGTCGCTTGTTATATGCATTGTGACAAAGGAATCGATCCCGGTAATGCCATTGTAATAATTTCTCCTTGACCACCAGCTATACTGACCGCAGCCAACAGGGCCATGGCTTATATGGACAACATCCTTTACAGGTCCCCAGACCACTCCTTTAGAACCTGCATAGGCGCACCCCCTTATGGTCATTACACCAGGTCTTGATTTTACATTGGATTTGACCTGACAGAGAGAACCGCATTCACCTGTCGGGTCATTGGCAGCAAGGTGCCTAGCCCTCTCCTTCCTTGTCTTCTCAGGATAGGCCTCTAAGACTTCCTCTATGAGTTTTTGAGTCTCTTTGATGGCTGTGCTCATTTTTTTTCCCTCCTATCCTGCTATTTTTTAACTGTCCAGTATCCCGAACTCCATGAGCAGTTGCTCCAGTTCATCCATGTTTAATGGGGTAGGGATAACAAGGTTTGTGTTCTCAGCTATCTTCTTTGCGAGCGCTCTGTACTCATCTGCAAGTGGATGCTCTGGAGAGTATTCAATGACTGTCATCCTTCTCAGCTCAGCCCTCTGAACCTGATTGTCTCTCGGAATGAAATGTATCATCTGTGTATTAAGCCTCTTTGCAAACTCTGAGATTAATTCATATTCCCTGTCCACCTTCCTTGAATTGCATATAAGACCTCCGAGCCTTACACCTCCGCTCTGGGCATATTTGAGGATTCCTCTCGCTATGTTGTTTGCTGCATATATAGCCATCATCTCTCCTGATGTTACAATGTATATCTCCTTTGCCTTGCCTTCCCTGATGGGCATAGCAAAACCACCACAGACAACATCACCGAGGACATCGTAAAAAACAAAGTTTAGGTCTGCATCATAGGCGCCGTTTTCCTCAAGAAAGTTTATTGCAGTAATGACACCGCGTCCCGCACATCCCACACCTGGCTCAGGACCACCTGATTCTACACACCGTATACCTTTAAAGCCCTCAAGGAGCACCTCACCAAGCTCAAGGTCTTCAACACTGCCCTTTTCCCTTGCCAGATCCATAACCGTTGCCTGCGCCTTTTTATGGAGTATGAGCCTTGTTGCATCCGCCTTCGGGTCGCATCCCACTATCATGCACTTATACCCCGCTTCTGCCAGGGCAGCGACGGTATTCTGTGTTGTCGTTGATTTTCCTATACCACCCTTGCCGTAAATTGCTATCTGTCTCATAAACACCCTCCTGTATAATTTTTGTTCTAAAAATTATGATGCAATAGCCGTGCCAAAACCGGCAATGCTTGATATTTAAAAGCTTTTGTTATCTGAACTTGATAGCAGATGTCATTTTATATATACATTTTTGTTCATTTATTACAAAATTGTATTATAAACTTGATACTTAAAGGCTTTTGTTATCTGACCTTGATACCAGCTGTCATTTAATATATACATTTTTGTTCATTTATTACAAAATTGTAAACTCCTCAAGAATTTTATCGGGATTTTATAAAGACCTTGATAAGATCTTCTGAAAAGTTTCCTGTCTAGAGCACAGCCAGTGATCCGGTCGAGCCTCTATCTGAAACACTAACCCCTTTCCATCTCCTCAGTCCCTCAGTGTCGTCTACATCATACCACTCAGGAAGGAGGCTGTATTTAATACCCTCCATATTCAGAAAGGCCAATAACGAGCCTGAAGATATTCAGCCTTTCAAGGGCCTCTTTGAAATAGACATGTGGCAGGTCAGGAAAGCCTGAACCGGGAAGTATAATAAAAATTGTGGTCCATTAATGGATTGTTTGGGTAGTGGATAAAGAGGTTACCCTTTGACAACGGACATAGAACATCAAGAGGCATGCAAGCGCCGAGGGACCCCTCGCTTGCGCTCGGGGCGACATAAAGAGGAGCGTTCGGGGCGACACTCCTTACCCTGTCCTGCCGAGCAATAGCGAGGCATCCCTCACTTCGTTCGGGGCGACAAAGAAAGGGGGTTCGGGGCGGCGTCCCCAGGGAGACCCCTCGCTTACGCTCGGGGCGACATAAAGAGGAGCGTTCGGGGCGACACTCCTTACTCTGTCCTGCCGAGCGATAGCGAGGCATCCCTCACTTCGTTCGGGATGACAAAGAAAGGGGGTTCGGGACGGCGTCCCGAAGGAGA
>Ga0272449_1001644_pt1 | contig 22395 bp, 28 predicted proteins | sample YNPCB0241_FD_198679 | JGI IMG/M metagenome (GOLD analysis project Ga0272449, IMG submission 198679) | Hot spring sediment microbial communities from Yellowstone National Park, WY, United States - YNP-CB-024-1 | ecosystem: Environmental > Aquatic > Thermal springs > Hot (42-90C) > Sediment... | reverse complement strand
CCGGAGTTGAAGGAGCTAGACGCATGATGGAAATAGCTGAAAAAACCGATAAAGAAGACCTTGTTATATGTCTGATTTCCGGCGGCGGTTCAAGCCTAATGCCTTTACCACGGGGCGAAATAACCATGGCTGACAAGAGGAAAATCACCGAGGACCTGCTTAAATGTGGTGCAACCATAAAAGAAATAAACACTGTTCGGAAGCACATTTCAGATTTTAAAGGCGGCTGGCTTGCGAAAAAGGCTTTTCCAGCCACGGTTTTAAACCTAATCCTTTCAGATGTTTTAGGTGACCCCTTAGATTTTATTGCTTCGGGCCCAACCGTTCCAGACTCAACAACTTTCAGCGATGCAATAAAAGTCATGAAAAAATATGACTTGTGGGAAAATGCTCCTGAATCAGTCAGAAAAGTTTTGTTAGACGGAGAAAGGGGCATCATCCCAGAAACTCCTAAACCCGAAGATGAAGCCTTTAAAAAAGTCTTCAACATAGTTATTGGAAACAACAGATACTCCAGTATGGCTGCATGTGAAGCCCTAAAATCTGAGGGTCTAAACATTATTCTTTTAACGGCTCTCCTTGAAGGCGAAGCCAGACATGTTGGGACGGTTCTCGCTTCTGTGGCGCGGGAGGTTAATGCATCTGGAAACCCTGTTCCAAAACCAGCAGGCGTTGTGGCGGGAGGCGAAACCACGGTAACAGTCTTAGGCAAGGGTTTAGGTGGAAGAAACCAGGAACTAGCCCTTTCGGCTGCGTTGAAGCTTCGCGGCCTCGACGGAGTTGTATTGGCTTCTATTAGCACTGACGGCGTTGACGGGCCGACGGATGCTGCTGGAGCCTTAGCTGACGGTAAAACCTTGGCTAGAGCGGAGAAAATGCAGTTAGGCGCTGAGAAGTATTTAGCTGAAAATGATTCCTACAACTTCTTCTCAAAACTAGGCGACCTCATCTTTACAGGTCCAACAGGCACAAACGTTAACGACGTTTCAGTCATTGTGGTTTTATAATGCCTAAAAAAGGTTGAGTTGAATGGTTATAACTGTCAAGTTTGTTGGTAGTCTCCGCAACTTATCAGGAAAGAGCAGAATGATCCTAAAGTTTGAAAATCCTGTTACTTTAAAGGAAGTCTTAAATAAGATTATTGTAGAATTGCCAGCGTTAGCTAAGGCTTTGTTCGATCAAGAACTTGGAGACCCTAGGCCTAACAGCTTAATAATTGTTAATGGAAAAGAAATAAGTGTTTTAAATGGTTTAGAAACCATTTTGAAAGATGGAGACGAAGTTGTCTTTGTTCCAGTTCTCCACGGCGGGTAGTTAGATGAAACTTTATTTGATCACTTTTTGGCTGTTTTAACTGTTTATGGGTAAGTTTTACAGCATCGCAAAATTTAAGATACACAATTGCAGTTAAAATATTTTGGGACGTGGGTTGGTTTGGGCAAAGCAGCTTGGGAAGCCCCGCTATACCTTTCAGTTGCTTGGACTTTAATGATTAGCTATCAAATGTTCACCCAAACCGCAGTTACAACGCTTGTTGGTTACATTAACATGTTCTGGCCTTTCGTTGGCGCTTGGCTAACTTCTAGAGCAGATATGATGGTCTTCATATCTGCCTTCGCCTGGGTTTTCGTCCTTTCATCTGTAATTCCAACGGTTATTCTTGGAAAAGAAAGAAGCGTTCTTGTCCAGTTTTTCGTTTGCCTAACATTAACGTTTTTGGCTTTCATAGCCTTTGACATTTTACAAGTGTATGAAAGTGGGCCAATCAACTATTTGCTAAGCTTAACAGTCCTACTTAACAATCCATTTCTCGCAATAGCCTACCTCTCGATGCCCTATGTTCTAATGCTTATTATTGATCTTAACGCTAGGAAAAGACGTAAGAAGGAAAAAGCATTGGAAAACGTGGCCGAAATTTATATGCAGGATGCCGTGGCTTCTGGGAAAAGCGCCACAATGAGCCAATCATAAAAGCCTTTGATGGAAACAGCATGTTGAACTCCATCATAACTTTAACCACAGACTTTGGGTTGGCAGACCCTTATGTTGCCGAGATGAAAGGTGTTATTCTGAAAATAAATCCAGATGCCAAAATAGTTGACATAAGCCACCAAATACAGAAGTTCAATGTAAGAATGGGAGCGTATGTTTTGGCTTCTGCAGCCCCATACTTTCCTGAGGGCACAATTCACGTGGTGGTTGTGGATCCGGGTGTTGGAACAAAACGCAAGCCAATACTGATAGAAGCTGAAAGTGGGTTTTTCGTCGGACCAGACAACGGGGTATTAGCTTTAGCTGCGAAGAAGCAGGGCGTAAAACACGTTTATGAGATTACCAACCAGAAATTTATGCTTCCAAAATTATCCGTCACCTTCCATGGAAGAGATATCTTTGCTCCAGCTGCAGCCTTTCTCTCCAAGGGAGTTTCTCCATCAGAATTTGGACGTGAAATCCGCAAAATTGTGATGCCAAAGTTCGCAAAAATCGTTCGGAAAGGCAACATGCTAACTGGCGAAGTTATCCATGTAGATAGCTTTGGAAACATAGTAACCAACTTTACAGAGAAGGAGCTTAAATGGGCAGGCGCCAAGGATACCCTAAAAATTAAACTTAAGGAATCTGAGCTAAACCTAAAACTTTGCAAGTCTTATGCAGAGGTTGAACCTCAAAAGCCATTAGCCATAATAGGAAGCCACGATTTTCTAGAAATATCCGTAAACCAGGGAAGCGCTGCAGAAACCTTCAATGTAAAACCCAGAGACAAGGCTACACTTTATCGCTTTTCGTAAGGTCTTTAAGCCTTTCAACGCCGCCTATTTCTTTTATGAATTCTGCTACACTTTTGGGCACGAGTTCCTCCCAGTTTTCACCCTTCAAAATTCGCTTTCTAATTTCAGTTGCAGAATAAGCATTCCGCTTATGAAAGCGTATAGCCTTAATCTCATATCCAGCTTCCTTGAAAAGTCTACGTGTTAATGGCTCATTAGAGTATACTACATCAAAGCGTGGAGTGTAGCCCTCAACGGCGGAAACCCAGACCATGTGTATGTGGATGTCTGGCACGGGAACAATCCATATCCGCCTACAATCTATTCCAGCCTCTTCTAGGGCTCTTCTAATCATGATAAATCTTTCGCCTGTTGTAAAGGGGTTGTCAGTGCGATGGCTGTACTGAGCGCTGCCCACAACAATTACGAGTTCATCAACCTCATTTAAAATGTCTTTTACCACGCTGAGATGTCCCAGATGAAAAGGTTGAAACCTTCCGACGAAAAGTCCGCGCTTAACCATGGAACCATCCTCTTTTGAGGTTTACGCATCTAGCTTTTATTATTTGCGTTTGCAAGAAGGGCTACTGCGTCCTGCTTGCTTGCTTACTTAACAAAAGTTCAACTGGGAAAACCTGCAATTTTTCTCCATCTACTGAAATCTCTTTTTTGACGCTGTAGCCTCTTCTTTCTCGACTTAAAATTTCCAGCTTAACCTCCAAGCCTCCACCGTATCCGCCCAAAGAAAGACCGGAAGCGACAACTCTGTGGCATGGAACAATTAGAGGAAAGGGATTATAAGCCATAATTCGGCCTACAGCCCTAGGGCTTCCACCAGCCACTTTTGCAACAGAGCCATAAGAGGTTACATAGCCAACTGGAATTAAGGCGACAGTTTCAAGAACATTTTTTGCATAACTTGACACTTGCTCCATAGAGAGAAAGAATTTAGGGGAAACATCCTTACCTTGGTAAACGTCTCTTAATGTATTGATCACTTGGTCAGCGAAACTTGAAACTTCTTCTAAATATCTAAAGGGAACGTTGAAGGGGATGTTTTTAAGTAAATTTTGCAAAACTCGACTTTGGTTAAATGCGAATGCCGTGGCTAAAACTTTTTCCTCTTGACACGCAACTCCAAACCATACTCCTTCCAAGTTTTTAATGTAAAGTGTTATCATTTTGTTCGCCTTTAAAATCGTATACAATCTTCATTTATTTAGCTGTATGGCAGATATTGAAGAAGCGAATAGTGAATTGTTGTTGCCCGTGTTGAGAAGACATTAAGTTTAATAGGTTGGGCTTGCATATCACGTTGAAAGGTGAACCGGTGTGGAAAAAGAAGGGCAGATGCCCCAGTATTTATGGGTTCCAGGCGCCACAACTGTTGGCATAGTGTGCAAAGACGGCGTTATCCTAGCCTCTGAGAAACGTGTTTCCTATGGATATTTGGTTGTTAGCAGGGGCGGCAAAAAAGTTTTCAAAATAACCGAACAGATCGGTGCTGCATGCGCTGGGCTTGTTTCCGACATGCAAGTTCTAGTGAGGGAAGTGGAAGCTTACGCGAATTTATACAGCATGGATGTGGGTAGACCCATTTCTGTTAGGTCTGCTGCCAAACTTATGTCAAATCTGCTTTTTGCCAGAAGACTCGCGCCACTAATAACTCAGACCATTGTTGGAGGAATAGACGACGAAGGCGCATCCCTCTACGTGCTTGATGTTTTGGGCTCCGTAATCCCTGACAAGTTTGCTGTTGTTGGTTCTGGTACAGAAATCGCCATGGGGGTCCTTGAAGAAGGCTATAAAGAAGGCTTAAGCATGAAAGAGGGAAAAGAGCTCGTTGTCAGGGCGATAAAATCCGCCATAAGCAGGGACATTATGAGCGGTGATGGCATAGACTTCCTATTCTTAACAAAGGATGGCGCCCACGAAGAATCAATAAAATTCTAAAGCTTAAAACGCTATTGTAAACTGGTAAGCGGAGAACAGGCGCGTTTGCCATTCGATTTAACTCTAGACGAAGGAAAAATCCTTGTCAAGCTTGCCCGCACTGCTGTAGAAGAATACCTGAAAACCAGAAAGCCTATAAGCGTTCCAGAAGGTCTTCCAGAAAAGTTGTTGCAGCCTTGCGGTGTTTTTGTAACAATAAACACTGTTGAAAGCAACGGCGAAAAAGAACTGCGGGGATGCATAGGCTATCCATACCCAACAACTCCACTGGCCCAAGCTGTTATAGACTCTGCCATAAGCTCTGCAACCCAAGACCCGCGTTTTTACCCGCTTTCGTTGGATGAACTGAACAAAGTAGTTTTCGATGTCAGCGTCCTCACTCCACCGCAGCTTGTGGAAGTAGAAAGGCCAAGCGAATATCGCTCTAAAATTAAGGTTGGCGAAGATGGGTTAATTGTGGAAAGAGGGTTTTACAAAGGACTGCTTTTGCCGCAGGTTCCTGTGGAGTGGAATTGGGATGAAGAGGAGTTTCTATGCCAATGCTGTATTAAGGCGGGTTTGCCTCCGGACAGTTGGCTTATAAAAGGCACGAAAGTCTATAAGTTTCAAGCTATAATTTTTGAAGAGGAAACGCCAAAAGGTGAAGTTAGGCGGAAAACCCTCTGCGGAAAATAAGCTTTTTCTTCCCTAAAACTTGGCGACGTTTTCAATGATTCTAGCCGCGTTTTCTATGCCTTTAAACCCGCTAAAGTAGCGGCTCAAAACCCTTAAATTACTTTTATAAAAATCCCTTTTCTCATCAATTTTTCGGATGGCTTGTCTTAACTCTTTCTCATTTTCTGCAACTATAGAACAATTCAAATGCTGCATCTTCTTGGCGTTTCCCAACTGTTCAGGCTGTGTTGGAATACAAATACTTGGCTTTACATATTTTATGGTTTCCAAAAATGTTGTGTGCCCACCGCTGAAAATTATAAACCTAGAGTTTTTCATGTATCCCATGCGTTCCTGCGGAGAAAGCCAAGTATGTATTTCACAGTTCCCAATTTTTACTGAGCTTTTCTCGCCAAAAACCCCTAAGCTTACTACGCTTTTTAACTTAAGCTCTCTTAACACTGAAATTATCATATTTGTTAGTTTAGCCCTTGTTCCAAGAGGCCCGCTTATTGGAGCAAATATATGATCTTCCGACCCCTCTGTAGGCGTCATGTCAAGAAAACTGCCCACAAACTCAACTTTATCCGCAATTCCTATGTCCTCTAAATCGCCCAAATTATACTCGCAAATAGTATATGGCGGCGGGTTGTCTGGAACTATGATTTTTGAACAGTTTTTTACATAGCGCTCTGTAAACCTCTCGCCGGGAATTAACAGTGGAGAAAAACCATAAGTTGGTCGAATAAGGTTTGTAATGTAAACCGCTGGAATTTTCCATCTATGAGCCAATCGTAGAGCGTGCATGTCGCCATCGGAAACAATCACGTCCGGCTTGATTTTTCTTATGTGTCTTCTAAGGTCATAGTAGCGGTGAATGGTTTCCGCCGCGTTTGAGCTCTTAATTTCAAAGGCATTTCTTTCATAGTTAAAATTTGGAAGCGGAAACAAAATGTTCAGAAGAGACGCGGAAGTAATTATTCCATAGGCGTTTTCATACCAAGACACAGGCCTACAAGAATAAACATTCTCAAACTCTTCCTTTAACCTTTGGTAGGCTACTCCTCCCGAGAAAAAGAATACTTCATTTCCCCTTTTTTCAAGTCTCTGTCCTAAAGGTATAACTCGTGACACATGTCCTAAGCCTAATTCTGCGCAGCTTAGTAGCACTCTCATAACTTCAAAAATGGCAGACGATGTTTATTTTAATTATCGGTAAAGCCCCCACAAGTAGACATCAAATTCCATAACTTTAAAATAATAATTAGGAAAAGAGTGTTTTCTGTGAAATGCGTTGATGTTCTTGCCAAAGAAAATTTTAGAAGAAAAGCTTAGGCAGATGCTTGCCGAAGACCTTGGACAAGGCGATGTAACCTCCGCCTTAATAGTTCCTGAAGGAAGCGTTGCAGAGGCTGAAGTGATAGCAAAGGAACACGGCGTCGCGGCAGGAATCGAGGAGGCTGAAGTGCTTTTCGAAAGCTTAGGCCTAAAATTTGAAGCATGCGTGAAGGACGGTGATGAAATAAAACCGATGCAGGTTCTAATGAAAGTTTCCGGAGATGCAAGAACTCTGCTTTCAGCTGAGCGCACCCTTCTAAACGTTGTTTCTCGGATGAGTGGCATAGCAACAACAACAAGAAAACTCGTTAATAAAATCCGAAAAGCTGGGTGCAAAACAAGGATTGCTTGCACACGGAAGACTGCACCTGGGCTTCTATACTTCGATAAAAAAGCTGTTCTCGTAGGAGGCGGAGACCCTCATAGGCTTCATTTAGATGACATGGTTCTGATAAAGGACAATCACATCGCCATTGTCGGAGGCGTTGAGAAAGCAGTTAAAATGGCTAAGGAAAAAGCCTCTTTCAGCAAGAAAATCGAGGTTGAAGTAACCAGCGTCAACGATGTTCTGGCTACGGCGAAAGCCGGAGCAGACATAATCATGTTAGACAACTTTTCACCTAAACAAGTAGAAAAAGCAGTTAGCCTTCTCAAAAAGGCTGGATTTTTCGGAAAAGTCCTCATAGAAGCCAGCGGCGGAATAACAGCTGACAACATTCTGGATTTTGCCTCAAAAGAAGTTGACATAATAAGCCTAGGAGAAATAACCCACAGCGCAAAAACGCTGGACATAAGCTTAGAAATCACAAAATTCAAACTGCAGTGCTGAACGCTTGAATGGCCGTTATTTCTATGATTGCAGCCACCAACAGCGTTACTGCACATATAGAAATCATTATGCACGTGTTTATAAGCTCTCTTCTCGCCTTGTGCTGTATGATGCGCCAAGTTAACCAAACACTCTGAGCGAAGGCTGCGGAATAGACCAAAAACTCAAGCCACGTAAATGGGAAAATAAACAGCAGAAGCAACGTAAACACGGGGTGCATGCTTGCGCTTATGCTTTCCGCCGCAATTACAACTCCTGTACTATACAGCACATAGCATCCAAAAAATGGACCTGCAACAGGTATGAAAAATAAAAGGCATAACATAAAATTGTTTCCGAAAATAAATGCCGTTCCACGAAATGCTCCCGCATTTGAAACAGATTCCTGCATTTGCTCCATCTCCTTATTGATTTCTTCTGCCTCTTCGGTGCTGAGCGGCGTTAATACGCCTGCAATTGTTACGATGAGCGAAAGGAGGAAAAACGCCATAATTGTTAGAATTCTCTTCCTCTTTGGTGAAGAACTTTTCCAGAGTTGAAATGCCAAATCCTTAACTCCTTGAACTTTTATTGCTTTGGACTTATTTTTAATGCCCTAAAGCCCCTTGCACACGGGTTTAGCATTTCCGTGATATTAACCTTTTTCAGAATTTCACCATTGTCTTCCGCATATCCTCTAACATCATGTTCTGCGGCCATAAGAGAGTAAACATAAACATGGTTTTCCCTTATTCTCGGCTGGCATTTCGAAGGTAAACCAAGCATTAGCGAGCTGTTTTCCTTTAAGGCTTTTTCTGAAGCATATAGTATAGCGTAGGCTCCAGCAGTTAACTCTGCAATTCTCACAGGGATGCTTCCTTTGCCTATCGCTAAAACCTCAATGCCATACTTTTGCGTAATTTCGCCAGCAATTTTCCTCAATTTAGGCAAAATTTTCAGAAGATGGCTTTTCGCTCTGCTGGAAATTTTCATGCTGGAAAACTGGATTGGCGAAAGCTGTTCAAGGGACATGGCCCTAAGAGACATGTCAAGATGGACGACATCTGCTTTAACTCTTTCAAGAAGTTTTCTGCAAAATTCTGCCTCATGTACAATAACATTGTAACTTTCTCCAGCCTTTTCAAAGATAGGTTCAGCCAGACACTCGTTAGGCTCCCTATATGGTGGATTAACAAGCACAGCTGCAACCGCAACAATGAATACAGGCTCAAAATTGCTGTTCAATATGGCTGCTGAAGAATCTGCAGCGATTACCTTCAACTTATTCACCACCCTCGTTTAATAAAAGATTTAGCTTTTTAGATGCAATCCCAGAATGAATATTTCTGAGCTTTTAGCTCGGCTCGCTTTAGGTTTTATAACTTTTACTTCTTCAAAGTGCTGCTTAACCTTGCTGATGAAATCGTTTAACATGTCTCCTTGGAAAACCTTTACAAAAAAGTTTCCGTTTGGCTTAAGGGTTTCTAAAGCTATTTCTAAAGCTTTTTGTGCGCATTCTATTTGGCGCGCGTGGTCTAACTCCCATATTCCTGAGATGTTGGGTGAAACGTCTGAAATTACAACGTCTGCTTCTCTGGGAAGCATCTCCAGAATCTGCTGCACTGTTTCCTGCTCTGTTATATCGCCTATTATTGTCCGAACGTTAGGTTCTGGAAAAGGCTTGATGGGTTTTAAATCGACTCCTAGAACAAAGCCCTTTTTTCCAACAATTTTTCTTGCAGCTTGAATCCAACCGCCTGGTGCAGCGCCCAAGTCAACGACTACATCGCCTTCTTCTATGAAATGATACTTTTCCACTGCTTGAAACAGTTTGTAGGCTGCCCTTGAACGATATTTTTCTTCCTTAGCCTTCCTATAATAGTAGTCTCTTTTTCTTTCCTGAAGCCAAGCTTTAGGCAAAACTAGCTGTCACCTAATAAGCCGTACGGGTTTTCAGCTGCACGTAGAAGCCACTCTGTCAGTTTTTCACAGCTCTGGGGGGTTATGGCGCCTGTGGGGCTGCATCTCTGGCCGTCGGGGCACATCATGCATGGGCAGTCTAATATGGAGTTTATTGAGGCTGGAAGCCTTTTTGGGTAAAGCCTATACGTCCACCTTCCGTTACAGAGTTCCTTTTCTCTGCGCACCAGTCCTTTACTTTCAAGTTTTAAAGCTATTCTTGAGCCTTCCCTACTGCTTGCTCCAAGTTTTCTCCATAGTTCAGACTGGAGCAGCCCATCGTTTCCAGAGTTCGTTATTATTTGCAAGGCTTTCTGTTCTAAATCGTTATGCTTCGGCATTTTAATCGTTCCAGTTTTCCACGCTAATATATAGGTATTCCTAAATAAAATATGTTTATTCAAAGATAAAATAATTTGCTTGAAGTGTCTCGGAAATGGGACATGTAGAATCTAGAATAGGCTACTGTCTTGGAATCGAAAGCACTGCAGACGACTTCAGCGTTGGAATAGCAGACTTTGAAGGGAAAATACTGGCAAATGTTGTAAGCGCCTATATACCTCCTGAAGGAGGGATACATCCAAGAGAGGCGGCGCGGCACCACGCTGAAGTTGCAAGTAAAGTTTTGAAGGAAGCATTTTGGAAAGCCGGAATCAAGCCTAAAAATTTGTCGGTTGTAGCGTTTGCACAAGGTCCAGGGCTTGGGCCATGCCTTAGAACAGGTGCCACAGTAGCCAGAACCTTAGCCTCCTATTTGGGTGTTCCACTTGTGGGTGTCAACCACTGTGTTGCGCACATTGAGATAGGGAAGCTTAAAACTGGCGCTAAAGACCCTGTTACGCTTTATGTTTCTGGCGGTAACACTATAGTAGCTGCTTTTGATTCTGGCCGCTACAGAGTTTTCGGCGAAACCTTGGACATTGCCCTTGGAAACTGCTTAGACGTTTTTGCAAGGGAGGCTGGACTGCGGCAAAAAGCGGGCGAGCCCTTAGGGGCTATTGTGGAAAAGTTTGCCTCAAAAGGAGCGAAATTTATTCCGTTGCCATACACTGTTAAGGGCATGGACATGTCCTTCAGCGGTTTATTAACAGCCGCAATTAATCTGCTTAAAAAGGGGAAGGATTGCTTGGAAGATTTATGTTACAGCCTTCAAGAAACTGCCTTTTCCATGGTCACTGAGGTAACTGAAAGAGCCTTAGCCCACACGGAGAAAAAAGAGGTGTTGCTTACTGGCGGAGTGGCTGCCAACAAAAGGCTTCAGGAAATGGTCTGGTCTATAGCTGAAGAGCATGACGCTAGATTCTGTGTTGTACCCAGCGAGTTTGCAATCGACAACGGTGCCATGATTGCGTTGACAGGTGTTTTAGCTTTCACTCATGGCTTTGTAACACCAGTTAATGAAAGCTTTGTGAAGCTGAAGTGGCGGCTTGAAGAGGTTGAGGTTCCTTGGGTGAAATGACCCAGCCACTGCTGATTAAGAAAGGCGCAGAAGCCAACTTATACCTAGCAGATTGGCATGGCAGAAAAGTAATAATTAAGAGGCGCTTGCCCAAAAGTTACCGACTCCCCGCCTTAGACGAGCAGATTAGGACTTACAGAACAATTCACGAACCTCAACTCATGAATGAAGCTAAAAGGGCTGGGGTGCCCACACCAACAATATTTTTGGTTGACATCAAAAATGCCACAATAATCATGAGTTTTATTGAAGGCAAACAAGTAAAACAGCTGTTAAATGAAGTTTCTGAAAGCAGTAGACAAAGCCTATGCAAAAAAATCGGCGAGTTTATAGGAAAACTTCATAAGCATGGGATAATCCACGGAGACTTAACAACATCCAACATGATTCAAAACCTCGAAGGGAAAATATTCTTCGTAGACTTTGGACTGGGCGAGAAAACAAAGGAGCTTGAAGCCAGAGGAGTGGACTTACACCTTATGAAGAGAGCCTTGCAAAGCATCCATTTCACATACGCAAACAAATGCTTCGATGATGTTATTAGAGGGTACTCAAGCGTTTTTGATGCTGAAGCGGTGAAGGCTGTTTTGGAAAAAATAAGGGAGATAGAAAGAAGGGGTCGCTACATTGCTGAAAGAAAAAGCGAAAGCAAATAACGAGACTGAAAAAGATTTTAAATATGTAAATTAAAGGAAGCTAAAAGAAGCTGTGGGACGTCAAATGAGTTTTCAATTGAAGGGCAAGGCCATTTTCTTTGCGACAAACAACATTAACAAGTTCAACGAAGCCCGCGAAGTTTTAAGCTCATATAAAATAGCTGTTGGCATGCTAAGATTTAAAACCGTAGAAATACAAAGCGAAAGCCTAGAGGAAATAGCTAAAACCAGCGTGTTATGCGCCTTTGAAAAATGCGGCCTACCAATAATAGTAGAGGATGCTGGACTGTTTGTGGATGCCTTAAACGGTTTTCCAGGCCCTTATTCTTCCTACGTCTACAAAACTATAGGCAACGAGGGATTGCTTAAGCTTATGACTAATGTGGAAAATCGAAAAGCAAAGTTTCAGTCGGTGGTAGCCTATTTTTCGGAAGAATTAAAATCTCCACTGTGCTTTAAAGGCGAAATTCTTGGAGAAATAACCAAAGAAGTGCAGCAAGGGCATTCAGGCTTCGGCTTTGACCCAATTTTTAAACCAGCAGAAAGCGACAAAACTTTTGCTGAGATGAGCATTGTGGAAAAGAATGAATATTCCCATAGGGCAAGGGCTTTCCAGAAGTTTGCTGAATGGTATAAAAACCTTCAAGAAGGATTTTGAGCGAATTGTTTAAGTTAATCCATTTCAATAGTTAGCATTAAATTTAGAATCGAAGGTCTTAAATATACGTCTATCTTCGCTCTTACAAAATTTAAAAGGGGTAAAGTATGCCGAAACAGGAAAAAGGTAAATCCCATTCAACAAGACCAGTTAGCAAACGCCCCCCGAACTGGTGCAAATACCAGCCCGAAGAAGTTGAAGCCCTAGTCATCAAACTTGCTAAAGAAGGACATCCTCCAAGCCGCATAGGAACAATCCTAAGAGATCAGTACGCCATTCCCTTGGTTAAGTCAATAACTGGAAAAACAATAACTCAAATACTTAAAGAGGCTGGGATTGCGCCTTCCACGCCAGAAGATCTAGAAGAACTCCTCAAGAAGGCCGCGCGGCTTTCGACGCACCTTGAGAAAAACAAGAAAGACTTGCACAATAAGAGAGCGCTGCAGCTTATTGAGGCGAAAATTCACAAACTTGCAAGGTATTATAAACGTGAGGGCGTTTTGCCTCCCAATTGGAAGTATGAGCCAAAAATAGCCTCAATAACTTAAGCCTTCAACGCATGTTGTTTTAGGCTCCTGTAAAGTCTTGCTATTTTTAAATGAATTCTACTAATTAGTTGTCTGTGATGGCAATGACTTTAGACGTGAACCAAAATGCAAACTTCTTTAACTCAATTTCTAAGGCTTCTGAAATAATTTTAGAAACTGTTAAGGCGGACAGCCTAATCCATGTTTATTCCCACCTGGATGCTGATGGAATAGCAGCTGCTGGAATTATTGGCAAAGCCTTGTATAGGCTTGGCGCCAAGTTCCGCATTAGGATAACCCAGTGGGTTGATGAGAAACTGGCAGCTGAAATTCTCCAAGAGAAGCCTCAAATGGTAATATTCACAGATTTGGGAACAGAATACGCAAGTTTGCTAAGCCAGAAAACTTCAGATTTAAAAATCATCTCTTTGGACCACCATCAAGTGGGCGGAGAATTAACCGAGGGTTTTCTATGCGTTAACCCTCACTTTCACGGCATAGACGGAGCACGGGACATTAGCGGTTCGGGAGTGGCGTATTTTGTGGCTAAAGCCATGGACAGGGCTAATGTTGATTTGGCACCTATAGCGGTTGTGGGGGCTCTTGGAGATTTGCAGGACAAATATGACCAGCGGATGCTCGGTGGGTTGAACGAAAAGATAGTTGAAGACGCGAAAAACGCGGGGTTATTAACGGTTGAAAAAGACCTGATTTTCTTCGGCAGAGAAACCCGCCCAATACATAAGGCATTGGCATCCACAACAAGCCCGTTCATCCCGGAAATAAGCGGCGCGGAAGACAGAAGCTTAGCCTTCCTTGTGAGCCTTGACATAAAACCAAAATATGAGGATAAATGGAGAGCCTTAAGAGATCTTTCAGAAGATGAGAAAAAAAGGCTTTGCTCAGCCCTTGCAGATTATCTTCTTTCAAAAGGACTCCATTATGAAATATCAAATCTCATCGGGCATGTTTACACTTTGAACCTTGAAGAGCCATGGACCCCCCTTAGGGACGGAAGAGAATTTGCAGTTTTGCTTAATGCTACGGGACGTATGGATAGGCCAAGCCTAGGCATAGCTGTCTGCATGGGCGACAGGGGCTCAGCCTTGGAAGAGGCAAATAAGGTTCTTGAAGATTACAGAAGAACAATCAACAAGTATCTTGGGTGGGTTATGGAAAAGCCCGGGCGAATTAAGGAGATGGAGAATATCTATGTTGTTTATGGCGAAGATTTTATAGACGACAAAATAATCGGTGCAGTTTCATCCATCCTTTCAACAAGCCTTCCAAACCCTGAAAAACCGTTAATTGCATATGCAGATGTGAAAGAAGAGGGACTTGTGAAAGTTTCCGCGAGAACCACAGACATGTTAGCCAGTAGAGGACTCAATCTTGGAGAGATTATGCAAGCTGCCGCTGAAAAATGCCTTGGAAAAGGCGGTGGCCACGATGTGGCTGCTGGAGCCCAGATCCCCATGGAAAACATTGATGTTTTCCTAAAACTTGTTGATGAACTTGTTGGAAAACAGCTTTCTGGTGAAAAAATTGGAGGCTGAAATAGTTATTCAGTATGAGGATGCTGAAAGTGCGAAGGCTGTAGCGGAAGCGGTTTCGCCTGACAATTTTAAAACGCCGCCTGGTTTACTCATCAAAACACTCTTTAGGGAAAATGAGGTTTTAACGTTTATAAATTGCAGAAGAGAGCTTCCAACGTTCATATCCACAATTGACGATTTGCTGTTTTCCATTTCAATAGTGGAAAAAACTTTGAAAACGTTAAAGGAAACCAAATAGAAACTTGATAAGATTAAATAGTTGAGTTTAAGCTGTTAAAGGCTATAGGGAAGTTGAAGTGCAAGGCAAGTGTGATGAAAGTGCTGGACATAAAATTGATCCGCGAAAACCCGGGGCTCGTAAGGAAGAACTTTGAACGAAGAGGCAGCCCAGAATATCTCGAGATGCTTGATGCGCTGCTGGAGTGCGACAAATTGTGGCGGCAAAAACTAACAGAGCTAAACGAGCTTCGCCGCGAAAGAAACCGCATAACTGCAGAGATTGCAACAGCAAAAAAGAAGTGTGGAGACATCTCTGCAATTGTTTCAAAGGCAAAAATAATAGATGGAAAAATCACTGAGCTAGAAGAGCAAGTAAGCGAATATGAAGAAAAAATACGCCAATACCTCATGAAACTTCCCAATCTCCTGCATGAGTCTGTTCCAATAGGTAAAGACGAGCTTGACAACATAACCGTGAGAACGTGGGGAAAAATACCTGATTTCAGTTTTCAAGTAAAAGATCACATAGATTTAGGATTAAGCCTAGACATAATGGACATTGAAAGGGCTGGGAAAATCGCAGGTGCTAGATTCTTCTACCTGAAAGGTGAAGGCGTTCTCTTGGATATGGCTTTACTGAACTTCGCACTGGAAGAGATGATTAAAAAGGGCTATACCCCTATAGAACCGCCCTTTCTCATGAGGCGCAAGCCCTACGAAGGAGTTATAGCCCTCAGCGACTTTGAAGACAACCTATACAAAATTGAAGGTGAAGATCTATACCTAATTGCCACTTCGGAGCATCCCATGGCAGCGATGTTTATGGATGAAGTTTTAAAGGCAGAAGACCTGCCCATAAAATTTGTTGGAGTAAGCACTAATTTTAGAAAGGAAGCTGGAGCCCACGGCAAAGACACAAGGGGAATTTTCCGCACCCACCAATTCAACAAAATTGAACAGTTTATCTTCTGCAAACCAGAAGACTCTTGGAATTTCCATGAAGAACTGATAAGAAACGCTGAGGAACTTGTCCAAAAACTCGGCTTACCCTACCGTGTCGTAAACATCTGCACTGGCGAAATCGGAACAGTTGCAGCCAAAAAATATGACATTGAAGTTTGGATGCCTGTCCAAAGGGCATATAGGGAAATAGTTTCATGCAGCAACTGCACAGACTACCAGGCAAGAAGACTGAACATAAAATACAGAGAGAAAGAAGGCGAGCCGCCGAAAGGTTTTGTGCACACTTTGAATTCCACAGCATTAGCCACTGGAAGAACAATAGTTGCAATCCTTGAAAACTACCAGCAAGAAGACGGGTCAGTGATAGTCCCAGAGGTTTTAAGAAAATATATGGGCGGTATAGAAAGAATCGAACCAAAAGGTAAAGCTTAATATTCTATTATGCGATTTTCTCCGCTGTTATAAATGGAGGGTGCAAGTGTCTACAAAAAAGGTAAGGGACAAGTGGCGTAGCAAAGCGTGGTACACAGTGTTGGCTCCACCCTACTTCGGAAACGCTGAGTTAGGCGCAATTCCCGCCGATGAACAAGAAAAGCTTATAGGCAGAGTAATCGAGGCGACATTATACGATATTACAGGCGACTTCACCCACCAATATCTGAAGTTATATTTTCAAATAACCCACGTAGACGGCAAAATAGCCCACACCATGTTTAAGGGGCATGAGTATTCCCGAGACCATTTGAGAAGTCTCGTGCGGCGAAGGACAACAAAAGTGGATGGCATATTTAATGTTTCAACAAAGGACGGATACAAGTTTCGGGTAGCAGTCTGCGCCTTTACCCTTTCGCGAATTGAAACTTCACAGGAGCGAGCCATACGCAAAGTTATGGCAAAAATAATTGTAGAAAAAAGTTCAAGTTTAACCATGGACCAGTTTGTCCAAGAAATGATTCTGGGCAAAATCGCCTCTGACATTTATAACGAAGCCAAAAAGATAGTTCCTCTACGCCACGTAGGCGTTAGAAAATCAAAACTTCTAACACAAATAGCACAACTACAGCTACAAAAAGCAAGTTAAAACCAGTTTTCCGCAAAACTTTTTCCATACTCCTAAATACATTTTTAAACTTACAATAAATTGCTTATGTCAAAAATGTCTCTCATAAGACAAGGAAACTATAAACTGTAAATGTTGAGGAGAACACGATGGAAGAGGTCAAAGTTGTTTTATATGGAGTCGGCGCTGTCGGCAAATTAATAGCTAGATTCCTATTGGAAAAGCAAGGTGTTAAAATAGTGGGTGCAATTGACGTGGCTGAAGATAAAGTTGGAAAGGACCTAAGTATGCTTCTAGGCTTTAAAAAGAAATTAGGAATAATTGTTTCTAAAGATGTTGCCTCTACGCTTTCAAATGTTGAAGTAGATGTGGTTATTCACACAACAACATCGTACCTCAAAGAAACCTATCCCCAAATAGTCTCGCTCTTAAAACACCATGTAAACGTGATATCCACATGCGAAGAACTATCCTATCCCTATTATTCAGAGCCAAAACTCGCAGAAAATCTAGACGCACTTGCTAAACAACATGGTGTAACAGTTTTGGGAACAGGCATAAACCCTGGCTTTTTAATGGATACCCTTGTGATAACGCTGACGGCGGTCTGCCAAAAAATAGAGAAAATTGAAGCAGTTAGAGTTGTGAACGCTGCGGCGAGGCGACTGCCCTTCCAAAAGAAGATAGGTGCAGGCTTAACTGTTGAAGAGTTCAGACAGGAAATTGCAAACAAACAAATCACCGGGCATGTGGGACTTGAGCAATCTGTTGCAATGATCGCTGATGCCCTATGTTGGAAACTTGACGGGATAAAGGCCGAAGCAGTTGAGCCGGTAACAACTGCAGAAACCGTGGAAAGCGATGTCATAAAAGTTGAAGCTGGAAAAGTGGCTGGTTTAAGGCAGAGCGCCAGAGGTTTTATGGAAGGCCGAGAAGTAATCCTCTTAGATTTTCAAGCATACATAGGCGCGAAGGAAGAATACGACGCCATAACAATTCAAGGGGTTCCAATAGTTAAACAGAAGATTCAGCCATGCATACACGGGGACATAGGCACCGTAGCAATTGTTGTCAATTCAATTCCCAAAGTGCTTAATGCACCTGCGGGCTTACTCACCATGAAGGATCTGCCAGTTCCATCAGCCGCACTTGGAGACTTGAGGAGACATGTTTTAAATTCAAAGCCGCTGGCTCAAAGTAAATATTAAGCCAAACAGATTCCAATTAAAATGGGATAGAAATGTCGGAAATGTATGTGCACGCGAAAGGCTCCTTCTGCCTTGACAGCCTAATTGAGAAGGTTAAAAATAAGGGGAATTTTCATAAAGCTGGAGCTTTAGCCCTCTTCATAGGTGTGGTGCGCGGCGAAACTCAAGCTGGAGAAAAAGTGCAAAAATTGGAGATAGAGGCTTATGAAGAGAAGGCAAACGAGGTGCTTTCAAGTATATGCCAAGACCTAAAGAAAAGAGAGGGAATCGTTGACGTCCAAATTCACCATTTTCTAGGCGAGTTTTCCGTCGGCGAAGACTTGGTATACGTCCTAGTGGCGGGCTCCCACCGCGAAAATGTTTTTCCAGTTTTAAGAGAGGCTGTTGAAAGATATAAGAAGGAGGTCCCAATTTTCAAAAAGGAGTTTAGGATAAATAGGGAAGGTGGAGTGAAAGCTTATTGGGTAGCCGAAGAGAGTGGTCACTAGCCCTTTTATTTTGCGAAGTGTTATTAAGCATCTTTTCAAACCTATGATTGGAGATGAGAATTTGGAGAAGAAGAGTTACGCGTGGTTTGAAAGGCGGCGAAGAACTAAGGCTCTAGACTTGGCTCAGGAACAAATAACCAAGGCACTTGACACAGTAACTTTGCTTCATCAAGCAATGCAGAAAATGTTGGAAAACAACGAAAAAGAAGCCATGCAAAACATCGAAAATCTTTTCAAAGTGGAAAAAGAGGTGGACATGCTTCGCACAGAAGTTTTCAAAGAACTCTCAAGAGGTGTAGCTCTCTTTGCAGACTACCGCGAAGACCTAATGCACCTTGTAAAAAGGCTTGATACCCTTGCAGACCACGTCAAAGACGCAGCAAGATGCATTAAAATGCTTGAAGAAGCCAAAATTCCAAAAGAACTCTGGGAGAAAACAGCCCACGCAACCTCAATTTTGGTGGACTGCGCCCATGCGTTGCGGGGAAGCCTAGAAAAAATCGCTGTGGACTCTGTGGGAGCCATTAATGGAGCGAAAAAGGTTGAAGAAATTGAGAAGAAAATAGACGACGAATACCTCAAAACTAAGACTTTGTTCATTAAATATGCTGGGGAAATGGACAGCGGCTCCATGGTTATATTCGACGACCTAGTAGAGTTCATTGAGCACGCCGCAGACATGTGCGCTGACACAGCGGACTACATAGTGATACTTGCCAGCAGAGAATAAGCTACTTGCCAGACTTGGCTACAACTTTTCCAAGGGCAAATGAGGCGCCTAATACCATAAAAACGCCGAAAAAGCCTGCAAGCACCGTTGATAAATAGGGGCTTCTAACAGTTGGCAAAGTATAATCTGGCATCAGTCCATTCCAAATATTTTCTGGTTCTTCAATTTTTAGGGTTTCAGCAACTTTTTCCAGTCCGTCAGGATCTGTTGAGGCGAATGGCGCTAAAAACGCAAAACCAACCAATATAAGCACCAGTGTCTTAATTAGTCCTCGCATAGCATCCCCTTTCTCATAAATGTTAAACCGTTTAAAGCTGTTGGCCGCAGCCTATACAGCTGAGTTATGAATGTTGTTGTTATTGCTGCCTCACCCAGCCCTATCAGCACATGCCAAAATAGCATAGCTGGGACGGTTACGGCTATGCCTCCAACTTCTGAGAATATTGGGGAAAATCCTATCTCTAGGCTGCATGCCAACGCGCCTAAGACAACGGAAATCCATGAAGCGGTAAAAACGCTAATGTAAAACCTTCTGCCTTTTTCAACGTTCCCTGAGAGAAGCTTTACTAAGAAGAAGCTTAAGCCTCCTATAACCGCCATGTTAAAAATGTTTGCTCCTAAAGCGAATATTCCTCCATCCGCGAAAAATAGTGCTTGCATCAACAAAACAATGGTCATGCTGAGAATAGCAGCGTAAGGGCCTAAAATCATTGCAAGGAAAGTGCCGCCGACTAAATGTCCGCTTGTCCCGTAAACTATTGGAAAGTTTAACATTTGCGCCACAAAGACAAATGCACTTGAAACAGCAAGCGAGGACGCCAGCGATTGATTATAAACGGACTTAGCTTTTTTCCAAGACCAAATAAGAAAACCCATAGATATGATCCACATGAAAGCGGCGATCTCCGGGCTTAGGAAGCCATCAGGTATATGCATGGCATTCACGTAGTATTACCTTTTTTAATAAAAGTATTACTTAATAAGCTTTTCCATTAAAAGCGCCAGTAAAAATATTACCAACCACATGTCTAAGACTCAGCTTTCTCCCGGACCGAAAGCGATGGCAAGCCCACATGCATCCTAATTTGGGCTTATTTTGCCTTAAAATGCGCAAATTAGGCTCTAAATTAGTGCGGGGGGTGGGATTTGAACCCGCTTAAATCTGGCGAAAACATGGCAGAATCTAAAATCTCCCGCAAAACCCCATTTTTTTACGTTTTTATGAAAGGATTTGTTGTTAATTTTCCAGCACTTCAATTTTTATTCGCCGACTCTTTTCGGGAATGTTTGCAAAATATTTATCCATCGTGAAGAATTGTTCGCGTTGAAGTATTTCAGCTATGTAAAGGTGAATGAGATCTGGGGCGTTTATTTCTTTGTAAACTATCTCACTATTTACTTTACACCGAGAACATCTGATGTAACTGTTGCATTTTTGGCAGCGGAATCTAAAAACACGAAGCAAACCTGTTGTTGATAAAAGTATCTGCAAGCCTCTGGAGAACCATCTTTCCAGGATAGAGTGAGGTATCGGGTTTAAAAGTGAAATGCTGAGAATCGCTTGTTATTTTGTCCACGATTACTTTAAAGGCTTTCATAATTTCTTCATTTACAGTTTGCGCGAACTCTTTTGAGTTTGCGATATTAATCAATTCACTTTGAGGCAATCCATTTCTAAGTTCTTGATATTTCCTTCTTGTTATTATTGTCCTTAATGCCTGCAGAGTTTCCATAAGAGTGAAGTTTGAAATTAACATCGCGTATTTGCCATTTTCAACCTCTTGGAATACTCTTTCTGCAAGCTCGAAATTTTCGTCTTTTTCGCCTAATGAATAGGAAACAGGAATGTTTGTACCTACATAGCGGAGAATTTCCACGGCAATTAATCAGGGTAACTTTTGAAATCGTCTTTTTCCAAGAGCCATTAGGAATTTTCAGAACGTAGAGGGTAGGGGAGCTATCGGAGAGATTTCAAGGTGTGAAGACTGTTCTCCATTTCGTTTTTCAAATTTCCAAAATCCAACAATGCCATAATGGTTCCATGTTGTCATGACAAAAACAGAGAAAGGGTTAGGAAAGAAAGAGGTTTAACCTTCCTATCCTAGGTGATTAATCTTCAGGTAGAACCCGTCAGGAGCACGGTTATATGCAGTTGCCAAGGCATAGCTATGGGGAAAACCAATGAACCTAAGTAACCAATAGAACATGCCATGTGCACCCCTATCTGGGGAATCAACTGGGTTGTCCCAAGTATTGCCATAGTATTCTCCTGACAGATAAATCCACTTGTTTTCAAAAGGATATGGGCTTGCACCCATGGCAACCAGAGTGGAGATGTCCGCTATTATCGCATTGTTCATTACGCCATTAGCTTCTGAGGCATCTAACCATAAAGATATGCTATCTTCACTCCATACGATGCGGCTACCACTTGGATTATCAAGAGTTGGGTGTCCTACAAGTGTGCCTAGATTTGGATTGTTCCCAACTTCTGCTGCATTCTCAGGTCCAATAGCCAACACTGGAGTTGCCAACATAGCTAAAGCCATCAAGGCTACAACTATCACTAAGACTTTCTTATTCATACTCTATCATCTCCTCCCCTTTCTCCCACTCCAAAATATTACGCAAAACTATATTTTGCACAAAATATTGGGCAAAACTATATTTTATTGCGCTATATTTTGTTGCTTATATTTTGTTGCGCTTAGCTTATATGACTTGTGGAGAAGTCTCCTATTTAGTTCTCTCTGTGCGCTCTGCATGCGCGTGTAGATAAAGAGAAGGCTTAACAGACTGCTAACTTTTGACAGTCTGTCGTATGTTGTCAAGCCATGTTGGTTTCACCACAACATATGCTCTCCTATTAGTTAATTAATTATTACAGACTGACTGTGAAACCATTTGAAAGCTTACTTTCTAACTTTCTAAATTGGCTTAATTGGTAGGGGTATAGACTTGAGGGAGACCTTGGGAGAGCCTATGTGTGTGCCTATTAGTTTTTTGAAGGGGTCGGGAAACTTTAGGTTTTAACTCGTTCTTTATACGGGTTCGGAAACGGTTCATTTTCAACTTTATCCCATGTTTCTATTCCTTCTTTCGCGGCTTTCGGCGCATGTTTGCCGTCTAAAGCAAAGTCGGGTGCTAGAAGCGGGACATAAAACGGGTTAACAATTCCATGAAGTCTTTAAAATTTTTGTGGAGGCTTGTGTCCTGTGTTTTTCAATGGTTGCGGATGCTTTTTTGTTGAAGTTTCATGTGTAGGGGTTGTTTTGGCTTTTTTGTTGGCGTAACTCTTCAATTTTCTTTTCAAGTTCTGTGAGTTCGGCTTCAAACTTTTCTTCTAAGGCTTGTTTTTTAGGGTCCATGCTTAACCGTAGAAAACGTAGCG
>Ga0272449_1001643_pt1 | contig 22406 bp, 19 predicted proteins | sample YNPCB0241_FD_198679 | JGI IMG/M metagenome (GOLD analysis project Ga0272449, IMG submission 198679) | Hot spring sediment microbial communities from Yellowstone National Park, WY, United States - YNP-CB-024-1 | ecosystem: Environmental > Aquatic > Thermal springs > Hot (42-90C) > Sediment... | reverse complement strand
ACCGAGCACCTCCTCGAGACAGTCCCCCAGTCGTTACGCCTTTCATGCGCTCCGGAACTTACCCGGAAAGGAATTGCGCTACCTTTGGACGGTCAGGGTTACCGCCGACATTTACCGGTGCTTAGTCCCGTGAGCCTTGAGAAAAAGAATTTTCTCAAAACCCCGAGACTTTAACATTCCGGCATAGGTCAGGCGTCGCCCCCTATACATCCTATTTTCTAGTTAAGCAGGGAGCTGTGTTTTTGGTAAACAGTCGCCAGGGGAACTTTCGCTGCGACTAATAGAAGTGAGCAGTGAGGGGTGAGAAGTGGGAAATCCCACCTCCCATCTCCCACCACCCACCTCCATTAGTAGGGCTTCTCCCGAAGTTACGCCCGCTTTTTTGCCGAGTTCCTTGAGGAGGGCTCACTCGTTCGCCTTAGGCTACTCGCCTCGGCCACCTGTGTCGGTTTTCCGGTACAGGCACCTTAGTCATAAGCTTAGAGGCTTTTCCTGGAAGACTCTTCGGAGAAGTTGCCTGTAAAAGCAGGCTTCTCTCTTTGATCGACTATTGCCATTTAAGGCAGAAAAGGGGATTTTCCTCCTTTTCTAGTCTAACCCAAAGAGAAAGGATAACCATTACTCCTCTTCTCCTTATTTCCTTCGTTACCCCATCGCTGACTAAGGTGGGGCCGGAATATTAATCGGCTTTCCATCGGCTTTGCCTTTCGGCTACACCTTAGGTCCTGCCTAACCCTTGGCTGATGTCCATTGCCAAGGAAACCTTGACCTTACGGCGATCAGCCATCTCAGCTGATTTGCGGTTACTCATGCCGGCATTCTCTCTTCCATTCGCTCCAGTCCTCCTTACGGATAGACCTTCGACGCGAATGGAATGCTTCCCTACCGCTCGTCAAAGACGAGCCCATGGCTTCGGTGCCTGGCTTAGCCCCGTTTATTTTTCGGCGCAGCCTTTCTCAGATAGTGAGCTGTTACGCACTCTTTAAAGGATGGCTGCTTCTAAGCCAACCTCCTATCTGTCTAAGAAAGACCACTGCCTTTTCCACTTAGCCAGGACTTGGGGACCTTAGCCGATGGTCTGGGTTGTTTCCCTCTTGTCCATGGAGCTTATCCCCCACAGACTGACCAGCCGGAACACCTCTTGGCATTCGGAGTTTGACGAATTGGCTGACCTTTCGGCCTTTACCAATTCATCAGTGCTCTACCTCCAAGAGGCTCTAACGGCCGCTAGCCCTAAAGCTATTTCGGGAAGAACCAGCTATTCCCAGACGCGATAAGCTTTTCACTCCTACCCACAGCTCATCCCATGGTTTTGAGAGACCAACGGGTTCGGGCCTCCTTCTGCCTTTCGACAGAATTCACCCTGACCATGGGTAGATCGTCTGGCTTCGGGTCTTCCAGCGCCACTTAAAGCGCGCTTTCACGCTCGCTTTCGCTTTGCCTTCGTGCTTGACCGCACTTAGACAAAGTAGCGCCGGAAACTCGCCGGCTCATTCTTCAATAGGCACGCCGTTACCACTGCTACCAGCTTTTCGCCAATAGCTTGTGGCTCCGACTCTTTGTAGGCTAAGAGTTTCAGGTTCTATTTCACCGGCCTCACCGGCCTGCTTTTCACCTTTCCCTCGCGGTACTGATTCACTATCGGTGAGGTGAAGTATTTAGCCTTACCAGAGGGTCCTGGTAGCTTCCTCCGAGGCTTTCGTTCCTCGAAGTACTCAGGAAATAGGGCAGTGAGGAAAGATTTCTTTCGCCTACGGGGCTATCACCCTCTCCGGCTGTCCATTCCAGGATCATTCGGCTAGAAATCTTTTTTGTAACCTCACCTCTCCTTTAAGGAGAACGCCCCATTCCTACAACCCACAGCCGCAGATAAACTGCGTCTGTGTTTGGGCTTTTCCCTTTTCGCTCGCCGCTACTAAGGGAATAAACTTTTGTTTTCTTTTCCTCCGGGTACTGAGATGTTTCACTTCCCCGGGTTCGCCCCCAGTACCATTTTGGTACTGAGTAGCACTGGTTCGCAGTGCTGGGTTACCCCATTCGGAGATCCTGGGATCAAGGGCTGCTCGGCGCCTCCCCCAGGCTTATCGCAGCCTAGCCACGTCCTTCATCGCCTTCACCTCCCAAGGCATCCACCCTTAGCCTTTAAATTTCTTTTGGAACTCAACCTTATCACCTCAGCACTCCATCCTAAAAAAATTTTAGCGAACAATAAAAAGCATCAGAACAACACTCTCTCTCGAAAAATTTCAAGATCTCTCTTTCTTAATAATTATATAAGATAAGAACCACTTTTGTCAAGGTTTAGGAACGAAAATGTCTCCTAATATTTTCAAGTATATCTCTTGCTATTTCCTGACCACCGAGTCCAAAAGCTAAACCACCAGCCAAAGCAACAAATAAAACAACTCCCATAGCTAAAGTATTAACGATTTCAACGGCAACTCCCCAAGTATTTAAGGCAGCTAGAAAAGCAAAAACAATAATGACCCATTTAATAAAAATACCAACACCAGCCGCGCTTTTCTTTTCTAAACCACGAAAAATACCACTGACAGCTTTTCTTGTAAGTTCTCCAAACAAAAAACCAGCAAGTAAAATTAAGCCACCAGCAATTGCTTTGGGAATATAATTAACAACACTTCGAATAAATGAACTTACCGCGGAAAGACCCAAAAGATCAAGCGAGGTCATTAAGAAAAGAACCAAGACAACCCAAAAGCCAATTTCTGCTAAAACCTTATCCAATCTTTCTTCCCAAGTAAAATCTTCAATATATTTACCCAAGCTAGTGCGATTGAGCCACTCTTTAATTTGAATTTTTGACAAAACAAATTCCAAGATCCATTTTACTAAAATAGCCACCAGCCAACCCAAAAAGAAAATAACCAAAGCAGCCAGAAGAACTAAAACAGCGTTAATTATTGAAGGGTACAAAGAAAGAAAATAATTATTTAGATCTTGTAGGGGTGTTGAATTGGGTACCTCGGGCATGGAAAAAATTTTAAATTAATTACGACCTTTTTAAATTTTACCATAAAAATTTTTATTGAAAAATTTTTATTGTGGAAAACTCACTTGACATTTAAAAATTTTTAAGCTAAAATTAATATTAACATGGAAGCAAAAATATCATTGACATTTATTATTTATCAACCAAAGATCCCATTAAGGCGGGGGTCTTGATATAATTTTAGGTTAAAAAAGAAAAAAACAAAGGCCCCCGCAGAAGGGGGCCTTTTTAGAAATTTAGAAAATGGAGAAAACCTTGCAGGAAATAAAACTAATTTTAGAAAAAAGGGGGTCAAACGGGGCTTATTGGGATTTAAAACATCTTCCTTGTGAGGAAGCGAAAATATTTTTAGCTTCAGTTAATAATTTGAACCAATATTTAACCAAACTCGATTCTCCTCTTTTAGACAAAGATTCCGCTAAAAGATGGTCATTAATCTATTTAGCTCTTCATAATTTACTTCATAGTGAAATAGAAAATCAAGATATCACCAAGTTAGAGGTTTTTACTACTGCACCGATTTTTGACTTAACAAAAAATATTTTGGATGAAAAAGATTTTGAAAAATTAAGCTTAGCTTATTTCCTTTTGGGTCTTTCCTCGCTAAAAATTAATCATTCTTTAGAATATCTTATTAGTGAAAAATTAATTTTAGGAGAATTTGTGGCTATTGGTGGCATTGAAAAAGGAATTTGGGGCTTAAAATTCAAATATCAATTTTTACCACAAGCAGCTTTGAATATTTTCAATAAAGTTAAAAATGATAGGCACAACCTTATCTTGAAAAAATATAAAAACTTAGTTTTTGATTTCTTATAATTTAAACCAAACAAGAAAAACTAAAATTAAAATTATTATCAAACCTCCTAAGATATAAAAAATCTCTCTTTTTTCTTCGATTTTTTGCGAAAATAAAGTTTCTGTTTGAGCCAGTTTTTCAGATGTTTCTACTTTCTTATCAACACCTTTTTCAGCAAATTCCTGCTTAAATCCGCGTAAATCAGTGTTAGATCCCTGCCTGCGGGCAGACAGGCGCGTCAAATCCGCGCTTTTATTAATAAAAACATTTTCTTTACCGGGGGTGGGTTCTGTAAAATCCCACTCGCCGTTTTCTTTTCGAGAAAAGCTTTTTCCTTCGGGAGCTTGACCTCTATAACTTACAGAAAAAATTTCTTGATCATCAAAATAAAGTTTTAAGGTTTCTCCATGATTACGGATATAAAAATTATTCTCCTTGTTAGAAATAACAAAATATTCCTTGGGCTCAATTCTGCCTTTAGGCTCAATTTTCTTTTTACCAATTTCTAAAATAAAACCATTAAGGTCAATGGCTTCATCACCATAATTAAAAATTTCTACAAATTCTTTGCCTTCATCATTGCCATCTGGATTGGGTAAAAATTCTGAAATTATTAAAGTTGGCTTAAAAGTCTTGGTGTTTTCTGGTGTTGTCGGCTGAGATACAGGCATTGAAGAAGTTACAGCTGTTGTCAATGTTGATGTTACAACTGATAATTGTTTGCTTTCAGACGCTTTTATTTCTTCCTCATCTTTTACCAGTAAATTTCCCGGCGTTCCTCCTTTGATTTTATTTTCTTTACAAACATTATTTTCAAAAAATATTGAGTAACCATTGTTTTGACCTCCGCAAAAACTTTGATAACTGATTTCAGCTCTTAATCCTTTTTGTTCATCAAAGATTTGTATTTTTCCAGATTCATTTTTTAAAGAAAAATTAGCTTGAATCATTTTTCCTTGAAAATCTGGATAGTCTTTTAAAAATAAGCTTTTATCTTGAACAATAACAAAGATTTCTTGAGGATAAACAGTTAAATTTTCCTCAAAAAGATGGTTTTTACCATCATTAATTCTCCAGCCATTTTTACCCGATAAAATATTTATTGTTTCTGAAGAATTATTAAAAACTTCTATCCATTCTCGACCACTATCGTTGCCTTCGGGATTATACATTATTTCTGTAATTGTCAAAGCAAAAACAAATTGAAAAGATAGAAGTAAAAAAATAAGAATTAATTTTTTCATTTTTAAAATCTAAGATTATACATTCGATCCAGACTTAAAAGTCCCGGACCAACAAATAAAAAAACAATAGCCAAAGCAATCCTCAAAAATCGATATTGAAGTTCGCTAATTTTTTGTTTTTGAAAAAATATCTCTTTAATTAAAAAAAATATTTCAAGAAAAATTAAAAATAAAAAAGCAAAAGAAGAATAATAGCCTAAAAAGATAAAAATTGATAAAATTAAATAAACTGTGGAAACAAACTTTTCTTTTTTTCTAGATTCAAGAAAAAGAAAAAACGACAGGATTAATCTTCCCAAAAATAAACCAAGAAAATCAATAAACCAAAAAGCTTGAATCATGGAAGAAAAAATTTATTTTCAAGGAATAATAAATAATTTTAAACCACCCAACAAAAGAATTTTTTCTCTCTATAAAAAATATAAATCATTTAAGAAAATTTTTGAAATTTTAGAAAAAGAATTCAAAATTAAAAAGGATTGGGAAAAAGAATATCAAAAATTAAAAGATTTAGGAGGTGAGATAATTTTAAGAAAAGAAAAAGAATTTCCTCAAAAATTGAGAAAAATTAAAGAGCCTGTTTTAGGAATTTTTGTTTTGGGTAAATTAGACCTAAACTCTCCTTTAACTATAGCTATTGTTGGGACAAGAAAAGCATCTAAAATTGGTCAAAAATCCGCTTTTGATTTTTCGAAAAACTTAGCTGAAATAGGAGTTTTAATTGTTAGTGGCTTAGCTTATGGCATTGATTTAAGTGCCCATCAAGGAGCTATCTTTGTTAAAAAGAAAAATATTGCTGTTATTGGTTGCGGTTTAGATTTAATTTTAAAAGACCCAAGAAAAAAATTTGTTGAGAAAATTTTAGAAGTTGGTGGAGCTATTATTTCTGAATATCCATTGGGGACTCCTGGATTAAAGGATCATTTTCCTCTAAGAAATAGAATTATTGCTGGTTTAAGTGATGGTATTTTAATTATTGAAGCACCAATTGACTCTGGAGCTTTAATAACAGCAAGATATGGTTTGGAATATGGCAAAGAAATTTTTGTTATTCCAGACTCCATTTATGATAGAAATTATTTAGGAAGCTTAAGACTTATTCAGCAAGGAGCAAATTTAGTTATTGACATTGAAGATATTTTAAGAGCTTTTGATTTTAAAATTCCTCAGAAAGTTAAAAATTTATCATTATCTCCAAAAGAAAAAGAAATTGTCGAAATTTTAAAAAATGGGGGGTTAACCATTTCAGAAATTAGCGAGAAAAGTAATTTGGAAATTGGTCAGCTTTTATCAATACTCTCCCATTTGGAAATTAAAGACATAATTTTTAATCAAGGAGGAAAATTTTATTTATCAAAATGAAAGTTTTAATTGTCGAATCACCAACTAAAGCAAAAACAATAAGAAAATTTTTAAAAGAATATTTTGTTTTAGCTACTTATGGACATCTTTTAGATTTACCTCAAAATTCTTTTGGCCTTTATTTAAAAAATAATCAAATATCCGCTAAATATGTTCCTTTGAAAGGTAAAAATAAAATTATTAAAAAACTTAAAGAAATAGCGGCTAAGGCTCAAGAAATAATTTTGGCCACTGATCCTGATCGAGAAGGAGAAATGATTGCTAAAGAAGTACAAATGATTTTACCTCAAAAAGAACATAAAAAAATAAAAAGAATTTTTCTTCATGAAATCATTCCTTCATCTCTTTTTTTGGCTTTAAAAAATTTATCTGAAATTAAAGAAAGTTTGGTTAATGCTCAAAAAGGAAGAAGATATTTAGATAGAATTTTTGGCTACACTCTTTCTCCATTATTATGGAGAATAGAAAAAAATCTTTCTGCTGGCAGAGTTCAATCTTCAGCCTTAAGAATTATTATTGAAAGAGAAGAAGAAATTAAAAATTTTCAAAAGAAAGAATATTTTCAAATCTATCTTTTTTTAGAAAATTTTCCTTTAAAAGCAGTCTTGGTTGATAAAAATTTTAAAATTCTGAATTTATCAAAAGAAGAATTGGAAAAAATTAAAAAAGAAATTTTTAAAATTAAAGAGCTTGTTTTAGAAAAAATTGTTGAAGAAGAAAAGAAAATTTATCCACCACTTCCTTTAGATACTGAAAATTTACAAAGATTAGCTTCACAATTTTTAAAATTTCCTCCAAAAAAGACGATGTTTATAGCTCAAAAATTATTTGAATCTGGTTTTATCACTTATCATCGCACTGATAGCCATCATATTAATAAAAATTTTTCTTTAAAAATTAAAGATTTTATTAGTCAAAATTATGGAAAAAATTATTTTTCTTTTCCAAGATATAAAAAAGAAAAAATTAGTTTTGAGGCTCATGAAGCTATCAGACCAACATTTTTAGAAAAACCAAGATTAACTGGAGATTTTTTAAAGCTCTGGCAATTAATCTTAATGATAACTATTGCAAGTCATTTTAAACCTTTAGAATATTTGGAAACAAAATATATTTTTTCTGGTAACAATTTTTATTTTCTTTCTCTAAATAAAAGTTTAATTTTTGATGGCTTTAGTAGGATTTATCCAGTTAAAGAAAAATTTTTACCAAAAATTCAAACTAAAGAAGGAGAAAAGTTTTCTGTTTTAGATTTTGAAATTAAAAAAACCGAAACCAAGCCACCGGCAAGATTTACTGAAGCAAGCTTAATTAAAAAAATGAAAGAATTGGGAATTGGTAGACCATCAACCTATGTGCCAACAATAGAAATCTTGAAAAAAAGAAAATATGTTATTAAAGAAAAAGGTTTTTTAAAGCCTACTGAATTAGGCTATAAAGTTTATAAATTTTTAAAAGAAAATTATCCTGAACTGATTGATTTAAAATTTACCGCTTTAATGGAGGAAAAATTAGATGAGATTGCTTTAAATAAATTAGATTATCAAAAATTTGTTATTGATTTTTGGCAAAAATTAGGGCTTTCTTCTTAATTGTCTTTTTAATTTTTTTAAACCATCGTTAAGGGCTTGAAAAATATTTTTACCAACTCCTTGAGCAATAATCAAAGACTTTTTGGGAATATCTAAAATTATTTTTGTCTTATAGATTCCTTCTTTAGCTTTAATTTCTTTATCTTTAACCAATTCAACCTCAACTAAGGCTTCTTTTTCTTTTTTAAGAAGTCTTTTAATTTTTGCTGTCTGTCTTTTCACAAACGAAATTCCTGCTTGCGACAATCTAAGATTTTTTAAAAAATAAATTATTTTCATTGCACGCCCAGCGCCGTGCTTTGTCCAGAACCAGAGCGAAGCACGGTTCTGGATCCTATACCAAGCTGTGCTCTGGTATAGAACACCGGTGCTGGGTGCCCTGAACCAGAACAAAGTACGATTCAGGGCTACCCCGCACCGTGCTTTGCTCTGGTGCGGGGTGCGCGGGGGGAGACTCGAACTCCCACAGGTTTTCACCCACAGCCCCCTCAAGGCTGCGCGTCTACCAATTCCGCCACCCGCGCTTAATCTACATTTTACCAAAATTTTTATTTTTCGTAAACATAAAATTTATTTAAATAAATTTCTTTAGGTTTTCTCTTTTTAAATTCAAAACAAAAACTTATAATCTTAGCACCATTTTTTATTTTAAAAAATAGATCATCTTCTATTTCTTCCATAAATTTGGGTAAAAGATAAAGATAAATATAATCTGCTTTTTCAATTTCTGCTTTTCTTAAATCTTTTCTTATAAAAACAGCTTTGCTTTTATATATTCTTTTTAAAAAATTTGAGAAAAAATAAAGAACGGGATTGTTTTCTATTCCGCAAGCTTTTAATCCTTTCTTTTCAGCTAAAAAAACAACCCTGCCATCTCCTGAGCCTAAATCGAAAAATATTTTATTTTCCTCAAAAGGATAAATTTTGAAAAATTCTTCAATGATTTTTCTCTGTGAAGGAGCAAAGAAAACTTTATTTTTTATATCATAAAAAAGAAAAAGACTAAAAAGAATAATGTAAAACAATGATAAAATAATAAAAATAAACAAAAAGATGGTTAAGAAAAATATTTGCATAAGATAATTTTATAATAAAAGTCGTGAGTTAAAGATAAAATTTAAAGATGGATTTAAGAAAAAGGGCCTTGGAATTAATTGATGAGTATGTTCAAAATCAAAATTTAAAAAAACATCTTTTAGCAGCAGAAAATTTAATGAGACATTTGGCAAGAAAATTTGGCGAAGATGAAGAAATTTGGGCCTTGGCTGGGCTTTTGCATGATTTAGATTGGGAAATAACAAAAGAAATCCCAGAAAAACATCCATTAATAGCTGTAGAAATTTTAGAAAAAGAGGGTTTTCCAAAAGAAGTCATCTCTGCTATAAATAAACACAATCATCTTCAGGGCTTGACTCCGGAAACAAATTTAGAAAAAGCTTTATATACTTGTGAAGAGATAACAGGTTTTATTGTGGCTGTGGCTTTGGTAATGCCTAATAAAAAATTAAGTGAAGTGACGGTTGAAAGAATTTTAAATAAATTTAAAGAGCCTTCTTTTGCTAAAGGAGTTAATCGAGAAATAATTTTAAAAGCAGAAGAAATGTTGGGATTAAAATTAGAAGAACTTGCTGAAATAGCCTTAAAAGCAATGCAAGAAATTAGCGAAGAGCTGGGGCTTTAGCGGGGGAGGTAGGACTCGAAAACGGTGGCGAAAGCCGATAACAAACCAATAGACTATAATCAAATAAATCTGACCGAAAGTAGTAATTTATTCATTAAAGCACGAGATTTGTGGTTTACCGTAATCGAGCCTGCCTCCATGCGGGGGAGGCAGGATTCGAAAACGATAAACTCCATATTCTATGATCAAATGATTATTCTTTCACTCTCGTTCAAATTTTGTGCTGATAGATTATTGGGTTGACGCAGGTTCTCACCTGCCTCCATGCGGGGGAGGCAGGATTCGAACCTGCAACCTGCGGTTTTGGAGACCGCCGCTCTACCAATTAGAGCTACTCCCCCTTATAAATAAATTATATCAAAAAGATATCTTGTTGTTTATATTTTTGCGAATTCTCGGTTTTCGAACCCAAAAGTTGCTTGATGAAAAAATTTTGATCTTATTTTTTTCTTAAAGGAAAAAATTAAAGAATCCAATAAAATAGGCACTTTTATTTGTTTTGATTTTCAAAAGTTTTGGAAACCGTCGTTCCCTGCCTGCCGGCAGGCAGGTACCAATTAGAGCTACCCCTATTTTCTTACCTCCTTGTGTTCTGTGTGTTTTCGACAATGTTTACAAAATTTTTTTAAATTTAATTTATACTCAACTCCTTTCTTTTTCCAATAATAATAATTTATCTTCTGACATTCACTACATCTTAATTTAATTAAATTTCTTGTTTTCACTGCCATAATTAAATAATACCACAATCTTTTGCGATTTTAAAAATTAAATCTTTTAATTTATAAGGGTCATGTTTAACATAAATTTCTTTTTTATTAATCAAATCATCTAAATAAAATTTTATACCAAGTTTTTTTATTTCTTCAACATCTGCCATCACTAAGCTTTTTCCCTCCTCTTTCATCCTTTCTCTTTGCTCTTTGGTTAGCTCACCGTTATTTAAAATAGTAAAATCAATTTTCTTTATTCCCGAAATTCTTAAAAATTCTTTTAAGTGATCACTAGCAGAAAAATCATCTGTTTCTCCTGGTTGGGTTAACAAATTAACAATAAAAATTTTCAAACCCTTAGCTTTATCAATTCTTTCTTTAATTTTTTTTATTAAAACATTTGGCAAAATGCTTGTATATAAACTTCCTGGGCCAAAAATTAAAATATCAGCTGAATTTATTCGCTCAATCAATTCTTTTGGAACCTTAGGATTTTCTGGCCTTAATTTTAAGGAAACAATTCTTTTTTTACTTAAAATACCATAATTAGTTATTTCCTCTTCGCCAATAATAGTACTTTTATCTTCAAAAACTGCTACTAGTTCTGTTTTTTGAAAAGTGGCTGGCATAACTTCTCCAGAAACATTTAAAATTTTTGAGGCTTTTTTCACCGCTTTTAAGATATTTCCTTCTGTTTCTAATAAAGCTACTAAAAATAAATTGCCCAAAGGATGACCCATTAAACCCCTGCCCTCAGTAAAACGATATTGCATTACTTTTTTTACATAGTTTTCTATATTTGATAAGGCCAAAAGACAATTTCTAATATCACCAACAGCAGGAATGTCATAAATTCGACGTAAAATTCCCGAGCTTCCCCCAGAATCACTAACAGTTACTACTGCTGTTAAACTCTTTATTTTCTTTCCATAATCTTTTTTAAAACCAGTTAAAATATTGGAAAGACCCGTGCCACCTCCAAAAGTAACTATTTTCATTGGATTGAAGTTGAGGTTGAGATTGAACTTTCAATAAAGCTTTTAATTAAGTTAGGTATAAAAAATGAGGTAATTAACAAAACAACACCTAAAACTAGATACAAAATTGCTTTATTAATTGTCCCTTCTCCAACTTTAGTCTTACCGGTAATATACAAAATTCCCAAATAAATCAAAAGGGCACCGGCTCCAAGCATTAAAATTGAAAAAATAAATTTAATGATATTACCAAGCACTCTTAAAATTTCTGCCTCAGCTCTATCAATACCATTTTGAGCAAAAGCAAAAACTAAACTAAAAAGAGAAATTAAAAGAATAAATTTTTTCATTTTAGCAACAACACTTACTTAAAGGTTTTTTGCAATTAGGGCAAGTTTTTGGCTTTCTCTTTGCCATCTTTAAAATTTATTTAAATTCGACCCCTTAAAGCCCTTTCCTTTTGCCTTTGAAACTCCCTTTTTTTAATTTTCTCTCTTTTTTCATATTTCTTTAGACCCCTAACTAAAGCAATCTCCACTTTTATAAGTCTATTTTGATTATAAATCTTCAAAGGCACAATTGTCAAACCAGGCTGTTTTATTTTGTTTAAAAGATAATTAATCTCTTTTCGATGTAAAAGTAATTTTCTGTCTCTTAATGGATTATAATCTTTGGGAGTGTTTTTTTCTTGATAAGGAGGAAGATAAAAATTTTTTAAGAATAATTCTTTGCCTTTATAAGAAACATAGCTTCCCTTTAAACTTCCTTTACCAGAAAAAAGAGCCTTGGCTTCAAAACCACAAAGTTCAATGCCGGCAGTAAATCTTTCTAAAATTTCATAACTTCGATAAATGTCTCGATTTTGAATTAGAACCATTATTTTTTATAATTTTAACAGGATGGCAAAGGAAAATAATAACTCCTTTTGGAAAAAAATTTTAACCGAGGATTCAGCCAAACAAATTTTTGCTTGGCTAAGCTTTATCTTAGCTGGTTTTTTCTTTGTCTCTCTTTTATCACCTCGGGGAATTTTAACTTCAAAAGTTAGAAATTTTTTGTTTTATCTTTTTGGTTGGAATAGTTATCTTTTTATAATTTTTTTGATTTTTATAGGCTATCTTCTTTTGTCCAAACCATCTTGGCTTAAATTTTTTAAAGGATTTTTGGGCTTTTTGATCTTTTTTCTAGTTTTTAATTTTTACTTTCATTTAATTTTTCGTGAAGGAGGATTTCTTGGTTCTTTAATTTTTTCTTTAAATTCTTATTTGGGTACTTATGGCTTAATTTTTCTTTCTTTTATTTTTCTTTTGTTTTCTTTGTGGTTAATTTTTGAAGAAAAATTTTTTGAATTTTTAAGATATATTTTTGAAAAAACCCAAGAAAAAATTGAGGAATTAGAAAAAACAACAAAGGTTGTTACCGTTGAAGAACCAATTAAGCAAGTTAGAAAAGAAATTACTCCGAATAATAAAATCAAAGAGAAAATAAAAATTAAAACAAGGAAAGCCTTGCCTAAAAGTATTTGGAAATTGCCTCCTTTAGAAATCTTATCTCAAGGAAAAGAAGAGGTTTTAGCTCCTGATATTAAAACAACATCACAAATTATTGAAAAAACTTTAGAAAATTTTGGTATAAAGGTTGAGGTTGTTGATGTTGAAGTTGGTCCTGCTATTACTCGTTTTAGTATTAGACCCGGAGAGGGAGTTAAATTATCAAAAATTTTAAGTTATCAATCTGATTTAGCTTTAGCTTTAGGAACACCAAATTTAATTATTGAAACACCAATTCCTGGAAAAGCAGTTTTAGGCATTCAAGTGCCAAATAAAAAATCAGCCGTGGTTAGGCTTGGTAATCTTTTAAGAGAAAAAGAATTTCTTGAAGGAGGTCTTTTATGTTTTCCTGTAGGAAGAAAAATCAATGGAGAGGTTTTGTTTGCTGATCTAGCTAAAATGCCCCATCTTTTAATTGCTGGAACCACCGGCTCAGGAAAATCAATTTTTATTCATAATCTTTTAATTTCTCTATTAATGAAAAACACTCCAGAAACTTTAAATCTAATTTTAATTGATCCAAAAAGAGTCGAACTTATAAATTATTCTGATCTGCCTCATTTGATTATGGATCCAGTTGTAGAAACTAAAAAAACATTGGGAGTCTTTAATTGGTTAATTGAGGAAATGGAAGAAAGATACAAACTTTTGCAGGAAACAAAATCAAGAGACATTGATTCTTATAATCAAAAGCAAATAAACAGAAAAGAAAAAATTATGCCGAGAATTGTCTTGGCTGTCGACGAGTTAGCTGACTTAATGGTTACTTATGGCTCAAATATTGAGGCTATGATTATAAGACTGACGCAAATGGCAAGAGCAACAGGTATTCATTTAATTTTAGCTACGCAAAGACCATCAGTTGATATTGTTACTGGTTTAATTAAGGCTAATATTCCTAATAGAATTTGCTTTAAAGTTGCTTCTTATGTTGATTCCAGAACTGTTTTAGATACTGGTGGTGCTGAAAAATTAATTGGTGCTGGTGATGGTCTTTTCATTTCGACAACTTTACATCGACCCATAAGAGTTAAGGCTCCATTTTTAGCTGAAAGTGAAATTCATAAAGTCATTGATTTTTGGAAGGATCAGGCCGAGGAACTTCCTTTTGAAAGACAAACTATTCCTTTAGAGGAAATCGAAAACAAGATCATAACTTTAGACGAAGAAGCAGAAGATGAAGAATTGTTTAAATCAGCAGTAAAAATTGTTTTAGAAGCCGGTAAAGCTTCAACTTCTTTGCTTCAAAGAAGATTAAAAATTGGTTATGCTAGAGCTGCTAGACTTTTAGATTTAATGGAAGAAAAAGGCATTGTTGGCCCCCAAGAAGGCTCCAAACCAAGGAAAGTCCTAATCTCTCCCGAAGATCTTGAAAATTTAAATTTATAATCTTTGGACGTACGACGTCTAAAAAATGGGTTGTGAAAAACTAAGTTGACTTTAGGGAAAAATTTTGGTATAATAAAAGAAATCCCCAGAAATGGGGATTTTTAAATTGGCCGAAAAATCTAACAAAAATTAATTAAAATGGGTACTAATTCGATACGTAAATTACTACCCTTTTTATTCTTTTTTATTATTTTTAGCTATGCTTTTTCGCCTGGTTCTGCTGAAACCCAGCCAATTGCTGAGCAAAATTCCTGGCTTAATTCTTCTAAGGCCAAAAAATTTATGATTTTAACTGTCACTGGTTATTCTTCAAGCTATGATGAAACTGATAATGATCCTTGGACAACTGCTTATAATACTCCGGTAAGGGATGGAATTGCTGCCTCAAATATTTTACCCTTTGGTACAAAAATAAAAATCCCGGAAATTTTTGGAGACAAAGTCTTTGTTGTCGAAGATAAAATGAACCCAAGATATGGTGAAAATTTAGATATTTGGTTTCCGACAAAATGGGAGGCTTTGAATTTTGGCATTCATTATGGTGTTTTGGTTGAGATTTTAGAATAATCTTTTAAAGCAGAAAGAAAAACCTCTTTTTCATTCCAAGGAAGACTTTTATCTTTATACATAATAGAAGGTTCGTTGCCTTTGCCAATAGAAACAACAACATCTCCTCTTTCTGCAAGTTCAATCAATCTATAAATGGCTTTTTTTCTATCGGGAATAATTTCTATAGGTTTTTCGATTTCATATTCAGCTAAATATTTTTTGACTCCCATTTCAATTGCTTTTAAAATTTCCTCAGGATCTTCATTAAAAGGATCTTCGTCGCTAATGACAATATAACTACAATATTTAGCTGCTATTTCGCCAATAACCGGTCTTTTCCATTTATCTCTTAAACCACCAGCTGAACCAACGAGACAAAGCATTCTTTTTGGTTTTAAAAGTTCGATAACTGATTTATAAACCTCTTCGATAGAATGGGGAGTGTGGGCATAATCAATAACAACTTTAAAACCTTTAGCATTTAAAATCTCCATTCTTCCTGGAAGTCCTTTAAATTCTTGAATAGCAGAATCTAAATTATTGATTGGCAAACTTAAAGCTTTAATAATGCTTAGCCCAGCCAAAAGATTGTAAAGATTGAATTTTCCTAAAAGAGGAGAAGAGAATTTTTTTCCTTCTAAAGTAAATTCAATGCCTTTAGTTGAAATTTTATAATTTGAGGGTTTGAGGCTAAGTTGAGAATCGGTTAAGCTTGACTCTAAACCAAAAGTAATTTTTTGTTCAGCTCGAAAGCTCAAAAAATAATCAGCTTCAAAATCATCGGCGTTAACGATGATTGTTTTTTTAACCCTCATCCCTCTTAGATATTTTTTTTCTTTACTTTTTTCTAATGCTTTAAAAAGCTTCCCCTTGGCTTTTCGATAAGCTTCATAAGAACCATGGTGCTCAATGTGTTCAGGATGTAGATTTAAGAAAACAGCAATATCAAAATCAATAAAAGAGTGCCGATATTGAACTAAACCCTCAGAAGTTATTTCTAAAACAGCAACTTCACATTTGTTCTCGAGAGCTTGTTTTAAAAATTTCTGCAAAAAGCCTCTGCCGGGCATTGTTAATCTACTTTTGTTTTCAATTTTTTTGTCATTAATTAAAAAAAATTCTGAAGAAGAAAGAGCTGTTTTGATGCCTAAATTTTTTAAAAGAAAATAGGTTAAATAAGCAACTGTTGATTTCCCTTTTGTTCCGGTAATGCCAATGACAACAATTTTTTTTGAAGGAAAACCATTAATTAAAGCAAAAATAAAAGATAAAAAATAATGATAGAGAAGCAAAATTGGCTTGGGTGTAATTTTTCTAAAAAAATTAATAATCTCTTTCATTTTCTAAAAATCATCTTATTTTCGACTGAAAATAAAATTTTATTTTATTATAATTGTCAATACCCAAAGATGGATAAAGACCATAAACATTCTCTGCATTATAAATATTAAAATAGCCTGATGAAAGAAGACCATTTCCTGTGCTTAAAATTATTGGCTCAATTTTAAGGTTTTTGAGGTCTTTTATTTTCATTGCCAAACTTAAAAGTTCTTGTTTGGACATATTGGTTTGGTAAAGATATCTTTTACTTTCCAAAAAATTCATTAAAGATAATTTTTCTTCGGGGCTGAGTGAATTAATTTTATTTTTTAAAGCCACAATAACTTTTATCTGATTTTTTTGACGAAAAAAATCTCCTTCGGGATGATATCTTGACCTTAAAACTAATTCAATTAAATCACCATTAAGTTTTTGTTTCCCCGCGGGAATAGTATATAAAGTTACTGCATCGGTGACCGGTTCATCTAAATTAACTTCTAAACCCCCAAGAAAATCAACTAAACTTGTAATTAATTTTAAATCAATGGCAAGATAGTTTTTAATCCTCAAACCAGTATATTCTTCGGCCTTTCTGAGTAAAAGATTAATTTTCTTTTTTCCATATAAAGCATTAATTTTTTCTAAATTACCATTTTCATCTTTGACAATTAGGTCTCTGGGAATAGGGATTAAAAAGACTTTATTATTTTTTTGTGAATAATATAAAACCATAATTGAGTCGGTATTTTCTGAGCCAATATAGCCTGGTCCCGGCTTGCCTAAAAGAAGCAAAGAAAAATCACCAGGACTTAATAAGAACGAAAAATTATTTATTAAAAAAGTACTTTGAGAAGAAAGAAAAAAGAGAGAAATTAAAATTAATCCTAAAATAATAGTTAAAATTAAAATTTTTCTTTTCATTTTTAATTTAGAGAAAACTTAAATTCTTGATCAAAATCAACAAAAATTTTATTGCCTCGACTTAATTTGTTAGCTAAAATTAAATTAGCAATTTCTGCTCTAATTATTTCATTAATTTTTCGATTGAGTGGCCTAGCGCCAAAAATTGGATCAGTGCCCAAGCGAACAATTTCTTCTAGAGCTCTTTGAGAAACCTCCAAATCAATACCCTGTTTTAATAAAAGCTCGGCCTTTAAATCACCAATCATCAGTTCGGCAATTTGTAAAAGCTCTTTTTGGCCTAATGGTTTATAAACAATTATTCCATCAAAACGATTTAGAAGTTCAACAGAAAAAATTTCGCTCAGCTTACTTTTAAGCTCCTCTTTCATTTTATCAAAATCTTCTCCCTTTTCAAGAGATTCTTTAATAAATTCCGAATAAGCATTTGATGTACAAATAATTAATGAATTAGTAAAATCTATCTCTCTTCCTAAAGCGTCTTTAATAAACCCTTCATCAAAAATTGGTAAAAATATTTTTAAAATTGTTGGGTGGGTTTTTTCGAATTCATCTAAAAGGATTAGAGAATATGGGTTTTGACGAATGGGCTCAGTTAGTCTTCCTAAAATGGTTCCATCTTTGCTACCAATTAATTTATCAATATCTTCTGGATTTTGAAATTCAACCATATCCAAACGGACCATTTGTTTTTCTGAAGAATAATAAATTTTAGCTAAAGCCTTGGCTGTTTCTGTCTTTCCTGTTCCTGTTGGTCCCACAAACAAAAATGAACCAATTGTTCCTTTCTTTTTTTCAATACCAGCCCTGTAAATTTTCAAAACTCGAGCAATCTCTTTAATAGCCTCATCTTGATCAATAATTCTTTGATGAAGCAAATTTTCTAAATTTAATAATTTTTCTTTTTCAATTTCTTGAACTTCTCCAACTGGAATTTTTGTTTTTTCAGCTACAATTTCTTGAATAATTTCTCTATTAATTAATTTTTGTTTATTTTTCTTAGCTAAACTAATAGCGGAAAGAATAACTTCTTCAGCTGATTTTGGCAAAGGCTCAGTGCGAATAAATTTTTTTGCTAAAGAAACAGCCAAAGAAATAGCTATTGGAGAAATAATAATTTTTTCTTGCTTTTCCCAAAGCAAACTTTTTAAAGTTAAAAGATAGATTGATTCTTCTTCGGTAAGTTCTTTAACTTCAACTTTTTCAAAAAATTGATCTAAATTATAACGAGTTAAGCTTTTTTCATAACCTAGAGGAGTCATTGAAGCAATAATAGGAATTGATCTTGAATTTAAAATTTCTTGCAAAGCTTGCATAATCTCAATTTCTTTTTCTAAAAGAATATTTTCAAAATAAGGAAGATATAAAATTATGTATCCAGAATTTAAGACATCTTCGAAGATTTTTGTAAGTAAAGGTAAAAATTTTTCTTTGTTTTGAGCATAAACTAAACCGAGGTCAAGTTTGACAACTCTAAAGTCTAAAAGTTCTTTTGGAGCTAAATCGTTTTGGATTAACCAAGCCAAATGCATAATAATTGTTTCTTTACCTGTTCCTTCTTCTCCTACAAGTAAAACATTGTTTCTTTGTCTTAAATGGCTCATTATTTTTTCAAGTTCTTCTTGATGGCCTATTAAAAAACCTGCTGATTCTTTGCCGGCTAAATAAGTTAAATCTAATGAATAAGAATCCAAAATATTTGTAACTTTGCTTGTTAAAGATGGATTTAAAAGAGTCTTTTTTGTAAATTTTACTTGAAAAACAGAAAGGGGTTGAACCTGGGACAATTTTTTCCATTTAATTTTTTCTGAATAAATCTCCGTTAAAATTCCACTTATAAGATATTCTTTTTTAAGATCAAATTTTTCAAAAAGCTCATTAAGCTCCGGAAAACTATTTACCCTTAAACCATAAAAAACAAAAATCAAATTAAGGTGGGAGTAGTTTAATTTTTTAGCTAAATCAAAAGCGGAAGACAAAATTGGGATCAGGTCTTTATCAAACGAACCATCTTGGACTGGAAACGAACTTTCTCGAACTTGGTTCGTATCGGTTCGCGGAATAGACGAACTTTCGCGAAAATTGTCTGCGTTAGTCTGTGTTATTTTCGCAAGTTCTTGATTAAAATTTTGAAGATTAATTCCTAAACGAAAAAATAAGTTTTGAATTTTTTTATTTTTTAAAAGTTCTTTGAGTAAAAAAATTTGAAAATTGGAAACTTTTAAAACCTCAGCTCTAGTTATAGTCTTAATTAAAAAATTTTGTGTTGTTTTAGTTAAATAATCATTAAGATTAATTTCTTTATCTTTGCTTTGACGAATATCTTCTTTGGAAGAATTTTTTCTTAAAAATTGGGTCAAGAAGAACAAAATAAAAAAAAGTCCGAGGAATTTTAAGTTCTTGAAAGGAGCATAAAATAAAAAATAAAGAGAAAAAGCCAAAATTAAAATTCCTAAGGCTTCTTTAATGATCTGAATCCCTTGGCGTAAATAGGGATTAATTTTTAAAAAACTATTTTGAAAAGAAAATTCCATAGCTTAAAAGAAAAATTGGTAAAAAAAGCCAAGCCGAAAGAAAAATTAAATAAAAAATAAAAATAAAAAAATAAATTAAAAAACCGAAGGAAATTCTTAAAACTCGATAAGGAAAAGCAATCAAATAGCCAATAATTGTATAATCTCCATATAAAGGTTTAGTTAGATTTCTTAAATTAGCTTTAACTTTTAAATTTTTGTCCCAAAGATAAATTTGATCAAAAAAATTTCTGATAACTCTTTGGGGAAAATGATGGAACCAAAAATCTAAAAAATCAATAACCTCATCCAAAATTAAAGCTCTCAAAATATCCATTTAAAATAATCTTTTTTCTTTTGCCTCGACTTCATCTAATTTAATTATAACTTTTCCATATTCACCATCATAACCAGGTTCCAAAATTACTTCTCCTTGATCAACTTTTTCTAAAGCTTGGAAAATTAATGGTTCTTCATCTTTCATTTTTTTCTTATCATAATTACCAATTAAAATTTCAAGCTCAGGACCAAATTTTTTCACTAGCTCTAGGTATTTTTCCCAAACTTTTTTTGTGGTTGGCTGGGTTTGATAAATTTGAGCTAAAAGCTCCAAAAGTGGTGGTGTCATTTTAAATGGAGGTCGGTTTGGATCTGAAAAATCAGTTGGTCTTTTTGCCAATTCTTCAACTCTTGACATTACGCCGATGGTTACTTTTTTTCCACAAACAGGACAGAGAAAATTATTCTTTTTAGATTCTTGAGGAGAAAATCTGGTTTTGCAAAGCCTGTGACCATCATAATGATATTTACCTTCCTCAGGAAAAAATTCAATGGTCATTAAAATTTTATTTTTTTCATCAGGATTTTTCATGGCTTGATAAATATTTTGATAAGACAATTCTTCGATTTCAAAATAGGTTGCTTCTCTTCCAAGTCGGTGGGGTTGGGGAGAGTGGGAGTCGGAAAAAGAAACAATAGAAATATTATCTAGTTCTGGAATCCGCCAGTTCATTTGTGGCGAACTACTAAGTCCTGTTTCTACAGCAGTGACATATTTAACATAATCATTAAAAGCATCATAAATAGAATCAAAGCCAGACATTGAGCCATACAAAGAAAACCATGGTGTCCAAATATGGGCAGGAATAAAAATAGCAGAATCGTAAATATCAAAAAGCATTTTCATAAAATCAAGAACATCAATTCCTAAAATTGGTCTACCATCGCTAGCTAAATTAGAATAAAGGGAAAGTTTTTTGTTTAATTTTTCAACTAAATCAAATCTTGGCAAAATAACAATATAATGAACTCTTTTAACAATCCCTCCTCGGGAAAAAATTGAACTTATTTCTCCTCCCAAAAGAAAATAAGTTCCGGAATTATTTTTTAATTTATAAACTCCATCTCCAGCGGGTTCAAGTTTTTGAGAAATTTCTTTAAACCAAGCTGGGTGGGTAAAATCCCCGGTAATTAAAAGTTTTAAACCTTTGAGTTGGGCATAATAATCTAAATTTTCTAAATCAAGATTCTTAGAACAACCTCGAGCATATTTTGAATGAAGATGCAAATCAGCAAAAATTTTCATTTCGGGATGGCGGGACTCGAACCCGCAACCTCCAGCACCCCATGCTGGTGCGCTAACCAATTGCGCTACATCCCGTTTTTAAAATCTCAGTTGCTGTAAATTTTTCAAAAACTCAAGAGATTGTTTTAAAGAAGCAAAATAAGGTTGAAGAGACTGGTAACCATAATAAACAAGTAAAACAATAATTACCCAATAAATAATTTTAAAAAAGAAACTTATTTTTCTACCTCTATCTATTTTCTTTAAAATCTCCAAAGATTTTTTTGAAACCTCCAGATTTTCTTTTAAAAGATTTTTTATTTCCTCATCCATATAAATTTTTAATATTCGTGTTAATCCGTGTTCATCGGCGGGCTAAAAATTTTCTTATTTTTATACCTCACTACCCATCTCTTGTTACCCACTTCTATTTTTTGTGGAGGTGGGGGGAATCGAACCCCCATGGAAAGAAAGCTAACTATTTGGCACTCCTGGCGCAGTCAGTTTTTTAATTCCTTGTTAGAAAGAAAAACTGACAAACTTTCTAACAAGTAGACTCATTAATTTCACTTTTAGCTCCTGAGCCAAGAGCTAAAAGCTATCGAGGTAACCGAAAACTCCTAAAAGCTTCCCCGAAAAACTTTTAGGAGCCGCCTTTACGAAAGAGCAAAGGCTGGAACTCTGTTGGCACTTTTGGCTATGGGTTGCCACCCTGCCAGCACCAAATAGTCTTCTTTCTTTCTCAACTCCCTTTCACCCCCATAAGTATATTATATCATAAAAATTTAAAATTTATGTTATAATTATCTTAATATGTCCAATCAAAATTCAAAAAACTCAAGTTTTACTCTTATTGAAATTTTGATTACCTTAGCTATTATAGCTATTTTAGCTACTATCTTAATACTTACCATCAAACCAGGAGGTATTTTCTCAAAAGCCAGAGATACTAAAAGAATAAATGACCTCAAAAATATTGAAAAAATAATGGATGCTATCTATACTATAGAATATACCTTTAATGAACTCAACTATGCCTCATCTAATGTTGTCTATATTTCTTTACCAGATTCATCATCAACCTGTGGTTCTTGGCTCTCTCAACTTCCTTCTCTTCCTTCAGGCTGGTCTTATAGATGTTCAGCCACACCAACAAACATTGATGGCACAGGCTGGATCCCTATACCTTTTTCTAATTTTCCTATCTTAAATATCTCTCAAC
>Ga0272449_1001641_pt1 | contig 22414 bp, 15 predicted proteins | sample YNPCB0241_FD_198679 | JGI IMG/M metagenome (GOLD analysis project Ga0272449, IMG submission 198679) | Hot spring sediment microbial communities from Yellowstone National Park, WY, United States - YNP-CB-024-1 | ecosystem: Environmental > Aquatic > Thermal springs > Hot (42-90C) > Sediment... | reverse complement strand
TATTAATGGGGTTTTTTCTTTTTCTTCAAAAGCCTTTTTAAATTTATTAATTCTTTCCCAATAAGATTTATTTTCGAAATCTTTTTTAGGACTTGTAAGGGGTGTCCACAAATCAGGGTCAATATCAAGCTTTTCTTTTCTTTCTTTAAGTTCTTTTGAGAACTCCTCAATCAAAGCAAAAAGCAAAGGAGCGCTCATTGAAAAACATCCAAAACTTTTAAAAAGAATAACTTTATTTTTTCTCAAAGGCAATATTTTTTTCTTTTTAAGTTCTTTTATTTTTTCAAAAGAAAGTTTTTCTCTTTGAAGCACTCCTTCTTTTTGAGGAATTAAAACTCCATACATTTTCCAATTCTTTTCCCATTCTTCTTTTGTAAGAAAAAACTCTTTTTTGGTGGCAAATATTTCAACAGGAAAATTCGTTTCTATTTGTGGTTTTCTTGATGGAATAATGATTTGGTCTCCCCAAAAAACACAAATCCTTCCTTTACGGCTTTCTGAGAAAATTTGAGTGGAGAAAATGACTGCTTCAAGCAAGGAAATAAGATTATTTTTGCTTTCTATTTTTATCGGCATTGGAAGTTTTATTGCGGGCTTATTGTTTTTTTCCTTACCAGTTAAGGGTGCCATTCTTTTTCCTTTGCCAGCTGTATGATAAATGGCAATCTTTTTATTTGCAAAAAGAGCTTTCTTGATATTAATTTTTTTATTTGCTTCTAAGACTGCATTTAAAGTTCCAAGAAGTTGACCTGCTCCTTCTTTGTTTTTCCAATTTTCTTCTACGCAAATTATTTTTGTTTTTGATGGCAAAATAAATTTTTTGGTTTTTGAAAGACGCCATTCCCAATATTTTGAATTATTGTTTGAAGAGACAACTATTACAATATCAAAACCACTTTTTTTCTGTTTTATTTTAAGAATATTAGATTTTAAAAAATCCATAATATTAATTTTAATTTTATACTTTTTTGTTTTTGGATAGACCCGAGATTTTGTATATCTTTTCTAGCTTCTCCATTAATTCTTGAATTTTTTCTTTTTGTTCTTTTTCATCAAAAAACTCTCTTTTTATTCTGGCTTTTTCTTTTCTTATGTACTTTTTTAAAGAATTTGGCAATTTTCTTTTCATATTTTTCATTTCTTTTAAAAAATAAAATCCGCTTTTACGGACATCAATATATAAATTTATATTTAAAAAATAAAAATCAAAAAATCAAGATGCTTTTATCCAACTTTCATATCAAGAAGAGCCTTTATTCTTTCTTCTATTGGTGGGTGGGTCATAAAAAGTTTTGTAATAAAACTTTTTTGTTGTCTTCCCCTAAAAGGATTTGCAATAAACAGGTGAGCATTAGAAGTTGTTGCTACTTTAAGTGGTTCTTGGTCTTTTGAAATTTTCTCAAGGGCTCTTGCCAGTCCTTCAGGATAGCGTGTAAGAAGTGCTCCAGTAGCGTCTGCCAAAAACTCTCTTTTTCTTGAAATTGCAAATTGAATTAGCATTGCCACAATTGGGGCTAAAATTGCACCTATTATTCCCAAGAAAAACAAAAGAGCGCCTCCTTCCCCTCTGTCGTCTCCACCACCCCAAAAACTAAATCTTAAAAAAATTCTTGATAAAATAGCGATAACCCCAACTAAAGTTACTGTAACTGTTTGTAAAAGCATATCTTTATTTCCAATGTGGGATAATTCATGCGCTGCCACGCCTTCAATTTCACTTCTTTCTAATTTTTCTAAAAGTCCTCGGGTAAAGACAATAACTGCATGATTTGCATCTCTTCCTGTAGCAAAAGCATTTGGCTGCATTTCGTCTAATATATAAATTTTAGGAACGGGAAGACCTGCGGTAATGCAAAGATTTTCAACAATTCTATAAAGTTCTTTTGCGTTTTCTTGGGTTACAGGAATGGCCTTCATTCTACTAAGAATTATTTTATCAGAGTACCAATAAGAAATAAAACTTTGAAAAACACTGTAAACTACTGCTATTATTAATGGAAAATAACTATCAAAAGCCTGGCTTAAAAGCCAGCCAATTAATATTACAAAAATCAAAAAAAACGTCATAAAAAGAAAAGTTTTTCTGACATTTGATTCTGCTTGAGTGTATAAAGTTGGCATAATTTGGATAGGGGAGGCACTTTTAATTGTGCCTCCCCCTGTTTTTATTATTTAGAATTTTACTTCTGGTGTTTCTCTTTCTTCTGCTTCTTCTATTTCAAATAACTCCATCTTTTTAAAACCAAAAATTGAAGCAATAATGTTTGTAGGAAAGCTTTCTATCTTTATATTTAAATCTCTGACATTGCCATTATAAAATCTTCTTGCTGCTTGAATTTTATCTTCCGTATCCCTTAAATCCCTTTGAAGCTCAAGAAAGTTTTGCGAAGCTTTTAAATCAGGATAATTCTCGGCCACGGCAAAAAGAGTTTTTAGAGTTCCGGCAAGAGCATTTTCTGCTTCTCCAACTTTTTGAGGATTTCCAGATTTTTGAGCTTCAAGTGCCGCTGTTCTCGCTTTTGTTACATTTTCAAAAACTTCTTTCTCGTGAGCAGCATATCCTTTTACGGTTTCAACAAGATTGGGAATTAAATCATATCTTCTTTTTAATTGAACATCAATATCAGACCAAGCTTCAAGAGCTCTATTTTTTAACTTTACTAAACTGTTATACATCCCGGCAACAGCAGCCACAATTAACACAACAACTCCTATAATAATTAAAGTTACTTGTGTTATCATATTTTTTTAAAAAATTATTTTTTTATCTCGACCTTTTAATTAAAATAATCAAAATAAAATTTTAATTTTAAAAACACTATTCTCCCTTTATTACTGCTAATGGTTTTAATCTGGCTACTTTTTTTGCAAGTCCGGTTTCATCTATTATATTTACTACATCATCAATATCTTTGTAAACACCTGGCGCCTCTTCAACTATACTCCTTTTTGAGACAAATTTTATTAAAATTCCTTTCTTTTTAAGGTGGTTAATAACTTCATTTGCTGAAAATCTTTTTAAAGCTGCTCTTCTTGACATTATTCTTCCACTGCCATGAGAAACACTATAAAAACTTTCTTTTGCTTTTTCGTTACCCACCAATACATAAGAAGCAGTTCCCATAGAACCCGGAATTAACACTGGTTGGCCAACTTTTCTGTACTTTTCTGGAATTTCTTTGTTGCCCGCCGGGAAAGCCCTTGTGGCACCCTTTCGGTGAACAATTAGTTTTTTTCTTTCTTTTTTGTTATTTATTATAACTTCGTGTGTTTCAATTTTGGCAATATTATGAGCCACATCATAAAGGAGGGTTAGTTTTATATTTTCTCCAAGGATTTTTTTGACAGCCTTTCTTACATAAAAAGAAATCATTTGACGATTTGCAAAAGCATAGTTTGCTCCACAACACATTGCAGAATAAAACCTTTGACCAATTTCAGAAGAGAAGGGGATTGATGCTAATTCTTTATCCGGAACATGGAAATTATATTTTGGCATTTCTTTTAAGATTATATTTATATAGTCAGAAGCAATTTGATGGCCCGTAGCCCTTGAGCCAGTATGAATCATAAAAGTAACTTGATTTTCAAAAAGACCAAAAATTTTTGCCACTTTTTCATCAAAAACTTTTTCTACTTTTTGAATTTCAAGAAAGTGATTTCCCGAACCAAGTGTTCCAACCTCATTTTTTCCTCTTTTTTTGGCAAGAGTTGAGACAAAAGAGGGATTAGCATTTTTTAATTTACCATTTGACTCACAATTTTCTAAATCTTCTTTCTCTCCATAACCATTTTCAACTAAAAACTCAGCACCATATTTTAAAATGTTTTCAATATCTTTATCGGCAAGCTCAATTTTTCTTCCCCTGCCAAGGCCTGACGGTACTTCTTTTTGAATTTCGTCTGCCAGATTTTCAAGAAAAGGCTCAATGTCTTCTTTACTGTATTCAGAAAGCAAAATTCTCATTCCGCAATTTTGATCAAAGCCAATACCTGCTGGTGAAAGAGCCCCTTCTGGATATTCAGTTGCGCCAATCCCACCTATAGGAAATCCATATCCCTCATGGATATCTGGCATTGCAATAGCAAAATTAACAATACCGGGCAAACTTGTAACATTTACTAATTGTTCAACAGACCTATCAGACAAAGCATCTTCTAAAATTTCTTCTGTAGCATAAATTCTTGCAGGAACTCTCATTGACTTTCTAAAACTTTTTGGGATTTCCCATAAAAAATCATTGATTTTTTTAAAATCGCTCTTTTTAATTTCCATAAGATTGATAAAAGTTTTTAAGAAAATTTATCTTTCAAATTTTTTAAAATTTCTTGGGCAATATCTTTTCCTCCAAGTCCAAAAGCAAGTCCGCCGGCAATTGCTGCCATTGCAATAATTCCATAGGCAATGGCTTTTACAATATCAGGAGCTATTCCAAGTTGCAAAAGTATTGCCAAAATTGCAAAAGTCCAGATAACAGCTCTTATGGCACTTCCAATAAGTTTTGAATAAGAAAATTTTCCTTTTCCCGAAGCAATTACTATTCTATAAGAGAAGTCAGAAGCAAAAACTGCTGCAATAAAAATCAAAGAAGCAACAATTATATTTGGAAAGTAACCAATTACTTTTTCAAGAAGATCTGAAATATAGTTTACTCCAGCAACATCAAAGGCTATCATTAAAAAAATTATAAAAATAATCCATTCTATTATTTTCCCAAAAAATTTGGCACCATCTGAACTTAATTCTGCTTTTTCTAAAATTTCCTGCCACCCAAGTCTTTTTATAACTTTATTGAATTTAATTTTTTCAAGAAAAATTTTTACTAATCTTCCTCCAGCTATTCCAAGAATCCATCCGCAAAAAATTATTAAAATTGCAACAAGTCCTCTAATGAAAGGTTCTAGTGTTTTTAAACTTTTTAAAATATTGGCTATATCTAAATATTCCATAAAAAGTTTTTACTTTTTATTTTTTTCCGACCTTTGATCTTGAAAAAATATTTATTTTTATTATATTATAAAGGATTAAGATAATGTTGCAAGTTTAAAAATATTTTGTTTTTACATAGCGGGGTGGAGAAGTAGTATCTCGCAGGTCCCATAAGCCTGAGACCCAGGTGCAAATCCTGGCCCCGCGACAAGTTTTCTTCAAAAAATTAGTGGTTGATTTTGTCTTTTTTATTAGATATAAATTAGAAAAAATTTTTTTGTTCTTTTAAAAATATAAAACTCAATTGCTAAAAATTGTTGACTAAAAAATTTTTGTAAACAAAAATTTGCCGGCGTAGCTCAGTGGTAGAGCAGGGTCTTCATAAGGCCAAGGTCGCAGGTTCAAATCCTGCCGTCGGCATAAAAATTTCTTTGAAAATTGTGATTGTTATTTTATAATTTTAGTATGATATTAATAATCAAAGACCAGCAACTAATAACTAACAACTGGCAACGGTTTGCAAAAACAAAGATGGGGACGTAGCTTAGTCCGGTTTAAAGCGCCTGCCTGTCACGCAGGAGATCGTGGGTTCAAATCCCATCGTCCCCGCAGTTTTGGTTCCAGACCTCCCTTAAGACACCCACCTTTGGTGGGTTTCTTACGTCGGTCGCTTACGCTCCCTCCTATCTTCCCCTGAAACCAAAACATGGGATGTATCCCATAACCCTCTAGTTTTGGTTCCAGACCTCCCTTAAGACACCCACCTTTGGTGGGTTTCTTACGTCGGTCGCTTACGCTCCCTCCTATCTTCCCCTGGAACCAAAACATGGGATGTATCCCATGCCCTCTATAGTTTTGTCCCCACACCCCCGACAAGACAACAGGCAAGCTGTTTTCTTGCGTCAGGAGCTTTCGCTCCTTCCTATCTTTCTGGGGACAAAACATGGGATGGGTCCCATAACCCTCTATAGTTTTTTAAGCTTGGTTAAGGACTGTCCTCGGTCTAAATTGACCGAGGACAGTCCTTAATTAAAGCTTTGGTTTCATTTTCTTTCGGGAAGACAAAAAAATGGAATAACCAAAATTAAAAACACGAAATCCGAAATTCGAAATCCAAAAACAAATACTAAATCCCAATGATTCAAATTCCAAAAATAAAAAAGTTTGAAGTTTGTAATTTAGAATTTGTAATTTGTTTAGAATTTAGGGTTTAGAATTTCGAATTTGATAAACTTTATTTGCATATTCGTAAAGATTTGTAATTTCGTAGGAGTTCTTTAAAATTTGACTTTTTGATATTTTTGTACTATAATTTGAACGAAAAAGGTTTTGGAAATTTGTGGTCAGAAAAGCCACAAGAAAAATAAAAAATTATTTAATAAAATATCTAGGCCTTTACCAAGCCGAAGTTTCAGTTGATATCTCTTTTACTGCTTTTTTTACCGCCGTTACCTTATTTTTTACTGGACTTTTATTAAAAGACTTTAAAGAACTTTCCTTAAAATACACTTCTTTTATTGAAATTCCAATAATTTTTCTTATATTGAGCGTTTCTGGATTTTTATATTCTACCTTGATTTATGCAAACGCTACTGGTAAGTTTTTAAAAATTGCCTCAAAAAGATTTGCAAAAAGAATTTTAAATAAATCAGAATTTGAAAGATGTATTCTTTTGGGGACAACCATTTCTGAATATTTAGGGGTTTATTTTCTTATTTTATCAATTCCTCTAACAATTAATGCTATTTCTGACATACTTTTTCTTAGGGTTATTGTTTTAATAATGATTCTTTTGGGGCTTTGGTTTTACCATGCTTCGGGTTTTTGTGTTATGAAAAGACATTTTAAAAAACATCATTTTACATTTCTTTCTTTTATTTTCATTTTAGAAACAGCTATATTTTTGGGACAAATATTAAAAAATTCCATAATTGCTTATATCTCTTGCTTTCTATTAATATTTTTAATACTTTCTCTTGCCAGTTATATTTTTATAAATTCCAAAAAAATTATAGAAAACCTTGAGAAAAAGAAGACATTCGGACTTTAAATGCTTTTTGTTGCTTTTTTTTATTTTATGTTAAAATTTTTTTTGGAGGTTTTTGGAATTTTTCAAAGGAGGGAGGTGGAAATTATGAAAGGAGATTTTGATAGGATTGTAGCAAGAGAGGCCCTTGCCAGGGCCCAGATTATTAACTCAGAGAAACTTCGTCATTCAGGCTATTTTTCAAAAAAGGAAATAAGAAAGGTGTTTCTTTTTTGTGCCAGAGAAAACGAATTTTTTCAGCAATGGGGAATAAAAGACATTGACACCTTTATTGATGAATTTTCAGAACTCTTTTTTAATATATTGTTAGACAGGGGAAATTAAGCAGCCAAACAAAGGCTGCTTTTTCTTGACAATATTTTTTAAAAAATAAATAATGGTTTAATATGGTAGTACCAATTAGTGGCATTGTTCAACTTTTTGGTTTTTTTGTGATTTTGCTTTTTGGGTTAAGGTCTCTTTTTATTGCAAAAAAAGAAAAAATAAAGATAGCTTTATTTTTTGGTATTGGATTTGTTTTGGTTGCTTTAAGTAGGTTGTTTTTGGCGATTCCGGCATTATTGTTTATAGAAAATCAAAAAATTTGGTTTTTTTATGAGATAATAGAGAGAACTTTTTTAGTTATTGGTTTTGCTTTTTTGGGCTATGCGATTTTTTTGGGAACATTTCTTAAAAAGCATGTTAATAAGATTTTTGTTTTTTTGCTTTTAATTTCTTTTATTATTATTATTGGATTTTTTCTTAATCCGCCCCATTATTTTATAAGGGAAAACGGAGTCTTGGATTGGGAAAATATTCCGGTAGTTTTTGCTTTTTTAAACTTTATTTATATCTTAATTTTATGTATTTTTGCCATTTTTATTTTTTTAAAAGAAGCCTATCTTGCTAGAGACAAAAAGATTAAAGTCCGATCCTTAATATTAGTGCTCGTCTTTTTTTGGGTTATTTTACCAGCACTTTTTGATTTTATAGTAGTACCGTTTTTAAAAGTAAATCCAATAGTCTCTGAGATAAATTATTTTATTTGTTATTTTTTAATTTTGATGAGCGTTGTAATTGGCTATTTAGTTGAAGAAAAAAAATAAAAAAATAATTAAATAATTTTTAAATTAAGTAAAGGAGCTTTTTTAATAAAAACCTCTAGAAATTAGTCTCTATTTTGAAAATTTTATTTTTCGAAAGAACGTAAATGTTTTTGTCTTGAAAATTTGAAATAATACTAGTTGAATTTTGAAATTCTTCGTCTTCGTATTCTTTAATAATTTCTCCTTGTTTTGTAGCGACAATTATTCTTTTGTTTTGGGAATCTAATATATAAAGATATTTATTATTTGGTGAGGTATAAATATCTACCAAAGCTGTTGGTTTTGGATAAGTTTTTGATAAAACTATTTCTTTTTTGAGCTCACCATTGGTAAAAATTTTGATTTTCCCGTCTTTATATAAAAGATAAATATTACCATCAATTGCAAAAGAAACCGCACCTTCTCCTGCTCTCCTTTGTTTAAACCAAAATTCTGGTTCACTAATTTCATTTCCAGAATAATTATATTTTATTATCTCTCCCTTTTCTTTATCTAAAAGATAAAAGAAGTTAAAAAAACTATCCATTTTTGCAATCTTTAAATTTTCATAAGGCAAACTTAAGGGAAGAATTTTTTCTTCTTTTTTAAGCAAAACCGAGGTAGGAGATAAAAGGAAAAATGGTTGATTGTTTAAATTTGTTCCCGCCAAAATATTTGATTTTTGAGTTTCAAAATCACCTTCCTTAGTATAAATGTTCCATTTATAAATTAAAGGAGAGTTTTTTTGAAAAACATAAATATAATTTTGAGCGATAACCATTTCAGTTGGTTGCCAGTCTTTTTGGATTTCATTTTTTGACACTTCAAAAAGTGGTTTTATTTTTAAAATTTCTCGATTTACTGCTTTGGCTATTTTAGCATTGATATCTTTTTTTAGAGATTCTACTTCTTCTTTTTTGGAAAGCGGATTTTGAATTGAATTTAAGGTTTCGATACTTTCTATTAATTTTTCAAGAGCTTTGTCTTTTTCTCCGGCTATTAAATAATTTTCGCTTTCTGTTTTTTTGTTTTTTGCTTCTTTCAATTTTTCTTCAATAATTTTAAGAGCTTGGGCCTTGTTTCTTTGCTGAATACCAAAAGCAATCCCCCCAATTATCAAAGCTATTGCCAATATAACAATCAATTTGTTTTTTAAAAATTTATTTAAATTGCTCTTTATTTTTTGGGAATAACGAATTCTCTCAATTGCAATTCGAGGAGCAATTTCTTCTTTTTTATCCTTTACTGATTCACCAAGTTTTTCAACAGAGGGCTTTATTTTTTCTTTTCCTTTTTGGGCAATTTTCTTTGCAACAATTTTACTTTTTTCAAAGCCCTTTTTTATTCCTTTTTTAACTTTTTCTTTTACAGAAAAATCAAAAGAAGAAAGGGGCATTGGTTTTTCTAAAACCTCTACGCTTGGTTCTAATCTTTCAATTACTTGAGAGACTTTTCCGGTTTCGATTAATAAAGCAACACCGCTTTCTTCGGGCCTGATTACTTTTACGAGGTTTTCTTCATCTATTGGTAAAATTTCTTTGCTTTTTTCAAGAAGTATTTCTTTTGAGAAGATATTTGAGGTGGAAAATATTATTATGTCGTCTTTTTTAAATCTTGCTTCAAGGACAGTGGTGAAGGGGAAAAGTTCTTTTTCTGAAATTAAATCCTTTGCCAAGTCTATAACCTCTTCTTGCCTTAAAATCAAGCTTTTCATTTTACCCAAGAAAGTAAAGTTAATTTTGTCCTCAACTATTGTTGCTATTAGAAAATCAAGATTTCCAAGCCAATTTATTCTTTCTTGGTTTTCTTGCAGGGTTTTGTTTCCTTCTTTTAAAGCCGCCTCCAGGGCATCAGAAGGAGATTTGTGATGCAAGCTAAAATATTCTCTTTTTATTCGAGAGGCTAAAAGATTTACAAGATAAAAGGAGTTTTCCGGAACATTTCTTATTCTTCCGACCATAAAAAGTCTTCCAAACTTTTCTTCCTCTACGTTGCTTGGTTCGTAAACAAAGCTTTCACAATAAACCGTTGGTTCTTTTTTGTCTATAATTATTTCTCTTATTCGCATTTTAATTTCCGCGAGACTACGCAAATTGGTGCGTTAAGCAACGCGGAATTTTTATTAAGATAGACAATTATTCTATTTTATATCATTTCATTTTTTTTGACAATAGTTTCTTAATTTTGATAAAATATTAAAATATTAAAAATAAACTAATAAAAAATCTATGGCAAAAGAACTTGAGGTACTTTTAAATTCAAAAATAATGCCTCGCCTTTTGAATTTGTTTTTCCAAAACGAGGAAAAAAGTTTTACCCTAAAAGAAGTTTCGAAAAAACTTCAAAAAACCCCACGGACCATTAAAAAAGAAATCGAAAAATTATTAAAAATTAAACTTCTTTCAAAAAAGAAAGAGAAAAAGGAGATTCGTTATTTTTTAAATCAAAGCTGGCCATTTTTTGAACAATTAAAATCTTTTATTGTAAGTGCTTCACCAATCTCTTTGGGGGAGATTAAAAAAATTCTAGAAAGAATTCCTCGTGTTAAAATTTTATTTATTAGTGGTTGTTTTTTAAATGAAAAAAAGGCTCCAACAGATATTTTAATTGTTGGAGATAATGTTCCTTCTTTAAAGGCGTCAGGAGCAATAAGAAAAATTGAAGGCGAAACAGGAAAAGAAATAAGATGGACCTTAATGAGTCTAAAAGAATTTGAATATCGTTATCAAATAAATGATAGATTTTTAAGAGACCTTCTTTTTGGTAAAAACAAAATAGTTATAAATAAAATAAAATGGCGACCATAAAAAAAATTTTAAAATGGGTGAGTAGCTCAATGGCAGAGCACTGCGTTCACATCGCAGGGGTTACAGGTTCAAATCCTGTCTCACCCACAAATATTTTTTATTAAATTATGGCAACAATTCTTTTATTTATTTCTTGGTATTATCAAGATTTACCCAAAAAGGCTTTTGATTTTTGGAAAAATTTTCTTTGGTTTTGGGGCTATTATTTTTCTTTAAAAGATTTACTTTTAAGCCTCTTTTCTCCTTGGAAAAGGGTTCTTTTGAAATATAAAAAGGGAAGCGGTATTTCTGAGTGGTTTTCAGTTTTGGTTATTAATCTTTTTTCAAGATTTATTGGAATGATTTTTAGGTTGGTTTTAATTTTGGTTGGTCTTTTGTTTGAATTATTAACTTTTCTTTTTGCGATTTTATTTTTTTTACTTTGGCCGTTATTTCCGTTTATTTTAATTGGTCTTTTTGCTTTTGGGATTAGCCTTCTTTTTTAACTTATGCTTGATATTCGGAATTCAAAAAATTATAAAGCGATATTTATTGCAAAGATAATAAGACCGGGTATCCTTTTGGTAATAAAATGGTTCTCTTTTGTTTTGAGTGTTTTGTTTTTAACTTTGCATTTTATTGGGATTGCTGGCGAAAAAGAGAATTATTTTTTTGGACTTTTTCTAATATTTTTTTCTCTTTTTGGTTTTTCCACTATTATTTTGTCTTTTTACAATCAAAAAATTAAAAATCCACCAATTAAAGAAAACGAACAAAATTTATTTGATTTTTTAGATTTGGAAGCCGCAAAACTAGTTCTTCAGGCCCTTACTTTTAGAAAGTATTCTTTTAATCTTTCTTTGTTTTTGCTTGCTCTTGGAAGAAGCGATTTAAGATTTACATTTGATAGATTTTTACTTTCTCAAGAAAAGGTTTTTGAAGAAACAGAAAATATTTGGAAGAAAGAAGGCCTTGATTCTTCAGATAGCCAAAGTGAAGCAGAAAGCACAATTTTAAATGCTTTAAATATTGCTTCCTCCTTGGGGAGAGAGAAAATCTCTATCTTTCATTTATTAGCAAGTCTTTGCCAGTCAGACAATTTAATAAAGAAAATTTTAATAAAATTTAATATTTCAAAAGATGATTTTTATCATGTTTTAATGTGGCAGGAAAGTTTTAAAAATATTATTGATGAGAAAAAGAAGTTCTGGACAAAAGAAAATTTAAGAAAAAAAAGACCGCTTGCCAGAGATTGGACTGCAGGATACACACCCCTTTTAGATGAATTTTCTTTTGATATTACAAACTCTTTGAGGGCGAAGACTCCAAGCGGAGTTGTTTTGCATGAAAAAGAAATTAGTCAGCTTGAAGATGTTCTTGTAAAAGAAGGAGATAATTGTGCAGTTTTGGTGGGGGAAGTTGGTAGTGGAAGAAAAGAAATAATTTTTAATTTAGCAAGAAAAATTCTTGAAGAAAAAAGTTATCCCCAGCTTAATTTTTCAAGAGTTCTTGAGTTAAATTTACCAAATCTTTTTGCTGCTTCTCCTTCTTTAGAAGAAGTTGAAATAAATTTACAAAATATTTTTGTTGAAGCAACAAATGCCGGAAACATTATTTTAGTTATAAAAGATATTGAAAATTATATTGGCCTTCAAGAAGATAAACAAGCAGTAACCAAAATAGATATTTCAGGAATTTTATCAGAATTTATTGCTTATCCAACATTTAGGCTTATTGGGATTACAACATTTCAGGGATATCAAAAAGCAATGACTCAGGGTTCAATCATTATGAACCGACTTTCAAAAGTTGAAGTTCCTCCAGCAACCCCCGAGGAAACTCTTTTGGTTTTAGAGGAAAAAATATTGCCAATTGAAAGAGAAACGAAAATTTTAATGAGCTTTCCCGCGATTAGAGAATTAATAAATTTTACCGATAGATTTATAGGAGACATTCCTTTTCCAAAAAAGGCAGTTGATCTTTTAAATGAAGTTTTTATTTACAAGCTAAGAAAAGGGGATGGAAGAATTATTTTGCCAGAAGATGTGGCTGAGTTCGTTTCAAGAAAATTTGAAGTGCCAGTTGGTGCAATCGCCAAAGAAGAAAAAGATATTCTTTTAAACCTTGAAAAACTTTTGCATGAAAGATTAATAGATCAAGAAGAAGCGGTTTCTGAAATTGCTAATGCTCTTCGTCGCGCCCGTGCTGATATTCAAAAAAGAAAAAGGACTTTGGGAAATTTCCTTTTTTTGGGTCCAACTGGAGTGGGGAAGACCGAAACTGCAAAGGCTTTAGCCCGAGTTTATTTTAAAAGCGAAAAAAGAATTATTCGTCTTGATATGTCAGAATATCAAGAGGTTAATTCAATTGAAAGATTGATTGGAAGTGCCACAGAGCCAGGTTATTTAACAAAGATGGTAAGAGAGGATCCATTTTCATTAGTTTTGCTTGACGAAATCGAAAAAGCCCATCCAAATATTTTGAATTTATTTTTGCAGGTTTTGGATGAAGGAAGGTTAACCGATGGTTCTGGCAGACTTGTTGATTTTAAAAATACAATTATTATTGCCACATCAAACGCTGGAGCAGATCTCATAAGAGAAGCAATAAAAAAAGGACAAAACCTTCAAGATTATAAAGAAGATTTTATAAATGAAATTTTAAAAAGAGGGATTTTCAGGCCAGAATTTTTAAATAGATTTGATGCCGTTGTTTTGTTTAAAACTTTATCAAAGGATGACTTGCAAAAAATAGCAAATTTGATGTTAAATGATATAAGAGAGGGGCTTTTGGAAAAAAATATTGATTTTCAAATTACACCAGAATTAGTTGAGAAAATTGCTGAAATTGGATTTCATCCAGAATTTGGAGCAAGAGAGATGAGAAGAGTGTTGCAGCAAACAGTTGAAAACAATATTTCAAAAGCAATCATTGCCGAGACCATAAAAGCAGGAGATACTTTTAAAATTAATCCCGAAAACTTCGAGACAGAACTAATACCCGAGGAAGTTAAGCAATTTTAATTAATTTTAATTAAGGACTGTCCTTGGTTTAAAAAAACCAAAGGACAGCCATCGAGTCAAACATGCAAGAAGGAGATTTATTTTATCCAACCAAAGAAGATTTTGAAGAAGACGAATCAAAAGAGTATGCTGAAAGGGTAGGAATATTTGGCAGGTTAAATGTTTTAAAGGCAGAAAAAGACCCTCAAAAAAGGCAAGAAATTCAAGAAAAAATTTTGAAGAATTACTCTTTGGATTTAATATTAGAAACCATCGAAAAAGATATTGAAAGTTCTCTCAAAAAAGTTGAGGGAGACGAAGAAAAAACCAAAGAGGCCCAAGTTGATCTCCTAGATTGTTTTGGATTCTTTTTGGATAGGGGTTTGGGCATTGGAGATTCTAATGAAGAAGAATTAGAAGAAGATTTAAATAAAGAAGTAGAAATCAAAGACAAAAACCTTATTTTAACTTCTATGAACTGTGCGAGCCTTTTGGGAGATTTTGAAAAAACTATTGAGGGTTATCTTGAATTAGTGGACAAGGAAATAATAATTACTTCTCAAAAAGATTTATATTTAATGACCTCTGCTTTGACCAGAATAACTAATAAAGATTTTGCTAGGCATTGTAAAAATCTAATAATTATGGATATGGATATGGATATACGAGAAAAATTAGGAATTCCCAAATCAGATGTAGAAAAAATAATAAAAGAATATAGCCATGAATTTCCTCCGCCAGAACCTTCGAAGGAAAAAGATATCTTGGAAGACAAAAGTATAACTGAAGATGAAAGAGAGTTCCAGAGGCAAGAAAGTTTAATAGAAGAAGCAATAGACAATCAGTTATTAGAATCTTTGAGGAATGATAATAAATCACAAACAAAATTAGTTGAGGTATTATTGCAAAATAAATACAAAATTGCAAAAGAATTTGCGCAAAGTCTTCTAGAAGACTTAATTAAAAATGATTATATAGATGAAGAGTTATTTCAAAAATTAATTGGAACATTACGTGATTCTCAACAAAAAGAGTTTCATAAAGATATTGTTGATATTCTAGTTCGTTCTGAAAGCCCCAAAAAGTTAAACTTGCTTTTAGAAATGGTTCAAAATCAGGAAATAAGTTCGCCCCGACTAATTTTAAAAATATTGGAAAGATTTATTGATTATTATTCAGAAAAACCAAAAAAATTAAAGAATATTTTAAACGAGAGAAATTTAAACTTAGAAACTTTGATTTTAGATAATTTGGAAACCATTTTTTCTTCAGAAGATGAAATATATATTTTTTTTAGAGATTACAATTATTATCAAATAAATAAATCTGAAAATGAAAAAGCGCAAGAAAAGATTAGCAAGGTTTATAAAATTTTTGAAGATTTTTTCAAAAATAAGGAATTATCGGAAAAAATATGGAATGCAAAAGATGCAAAGGGTCATTTTGAAAACCAACATAAAATAGGGGAAGCCGTGAAATTATTATTAAATCACTCTCCAGAACTATTTATTGATATTTTATCAGAGATTCCAGCGGATTCTTTTTTATTTGAAGACCAATTATATAGTAGTGGATGGGAGAGATACAATCATGAATTAATCAACAAGTGTTTAGAGTTAAAAAATAATAGCGCCATAAAAGTTTTAGAGAAAATTTTAATTCATGAATTTGATAAATTTAAAAAATCCTATGAAGCAAAAAAACAAGGGGCAGATGTTTATGTGCGGGAACCATTAGATCAGTCATATTTCCCATCTGAATTAAAACAAATTAAAGAGATTTTAAAATTTTTAATAGAAAGTAAAGACGATGAGACAAAAAAAGCTATAGCAGAAGAATCTATAAATAATATAGTCCAAGCAATAGAAAGCTCTCCTGATTTTAGGGGTAAAAAAGAGATATTAGGTTTTATTATTATTGAGGGTAATAAAGAATTAAAAAAATTTGCCCAAAATTTATCTGAATTATTAAATATTGAGATTGATTATTCTGAATATGAATGGTATTTGGAAAAATATGAGAAAAAAGAAGATTCTATAGAATTAGCGAAAGTATTAAATAAATATATTCAAGAAAATCGAGAGTTGTTTGAAAGCAAATTTAAGGAGAGTAATTTTTTTATTTTTTTTGATATTTGGGAATTCTTTTCAAAAGATTGTGGCTTAAATCCTGAACAATATATTAAATATATTAATGAGCATTTCGAAGATATTTCTGCAATATGCCAAGGAAGATCTTTATTTTTAAATGATCTTGATAAATTAATTGAATTGTCACAAAATCCAAATCCTTTAAACTTCATCCAGAAACTCAGCGAATATGGATTTAGATTTAATGCTTATGATTTGCATCAATTGCCCGAAATAATAGAAAAATACTCAAAAATAGATGATGCTGATGTTAAAGAGACATTATTAACTTACTTACATCAGCACAAATATGGATTAGCTTTAAGCGACTTAGATAAGATATTAGATAAGATAATTTCTTTATTCCAAGATAAAGAAAATTTAAACTTCATCCAGAAACTCAGAGGATATGGATATAGATTAAATGCTTATGATTTGCATCAATTGCCCGAAATAATAGAAAAATACTCAAAAAAAATAGATGATGCTGATGTTAAAGAGATATTAACTTACTTACATCAGCAGCACAATTATAGATTAGCTTTAAGCGACTTAGATAAGATAATTTCTTTATCCCAAGATAAAGAAAATTTAAACTTCATCCAGAAACTCAGCGGATATGGATATAGATTTAATTCAGATCATCTTGAATTTTTATCTGATTTACGTAAAAAAGAATCAGAAATTATAACAAAGTTAGATTATATTAAAAAATATTTTCCGGAATTTCGATACGAACCTATTTTAAAAATTACAGACCCTTATGAAATTTTGCATTGTCAATTTTTATCAAATCCAACAAAATTAATTCAATATTTTTATGAGATTCAAAAATCAGAAAATGCTCTGCCGCGGGAATTAACTGATAAGCTAATAGACTATTTAAGAATACAAAATCCTCTTTTAAAATATATCCAAGAAGAAGAAGAAAGGGCAGTAAGAAGTGAAGAAACTTATAAAAATTTTAATTCTGCCATAATTAAGTTTAGCCAAGCATTGTTTGAAGAAAATGGAACCTTGGCAAACTATAGAGGAATTTTTATCAATCAAGATATTTTGAATTTTTTAGCTTGTAAACCCGAAAGAGTTGATGAGGTAATAAATCTTCCCACTAAAGCAGAATTTCTTTTTAATGAGCTTTTATCCAAGAATGGACCCCTTTACTCGAATATCGATACAATTATTCGCGATATTTTTAGCAATGGTGATATTGTAAATAGAGCTAAACAAATAGAAAGTATTTTTAGAAAAAAAGTTCCTTACTGGAAAAATCTCTTTTCATTTACCGACATAAGGATTGGAGAGTTTTTAGCAACGGCTCAAAGCGAATATCCGGTAAGCGCCATACCCAAGATTAAAATTCCTTTGGGTACAAAATTAGCCGATAAAGAGCAAATTGAAAAAGGTGAAATACCAACAAAATTTGATTTTTCATCAGATTTTTCTTTTGTTTCGCGACCGATTAGTGGTATGTCAGTTAAAGAGAAAAGAGCAATTGCTAATCTTGATAATTTAACCGATGATGAAGTTTCTCAGTTAGAATCCATTGAGTTCACAAAACTTAAAGGGATTTATAAAAAAATGGTTTTTGGTTTTCTGCTTTCCGAAACAATTAGATTGAGTAGGGATCCTGAGTCAAGAAAAAATGCTGATAAAAGAAACAGGGAATTTGCCAAAGAGCGATTAGAACTAAAACCGGGTATGTATCTTCATGGTTCAAACATTGGGATGATTAATTCTGTTTTATTATCTGGAAATTTACCTCGCGAAGCATTGGGAGAAGGAGCTAGTACTGATGCTTATCCCTTCCATGTTGATTTTACTAGATTATTACCCGATTATCTTCAGATTATCTTCAAGAGAAACCATTTAGAGAGGCTATTGAAGGTTCTCTTTCTGCGGTATATGGAGATATTCTTTATCTATATCGTCGCGACGAATCCTCTCAATGGCAAGTAGGCATTGAGTATTCTGCTGAAGGCTATGGGTCAAAGAATTATCACGCTCTTATGTTAGCTGGGATGCCCTCAACAGAAATTAGTGCAATTATTTTAAAATCGCCAGAAAATACTCTTGAGATAGCTAAAAAAGCAGTGGTGGAAAATGGTTTTTATATTCCAATTTATGATATAGAAGGTAACCTTCTTTTTGCTCCAGAAGATTTTGATGCAATATATAAAGATTTAAACCTTAAAGTAGAAGTTGATAGTGTTTGGGACTATAGTTTGGAGATAGGGGAACGAGCAGGTAGTAATCCAGGAGCTTTTTTAGTAGTTCCTGGCAAACAAGGAACAGAAAAATATTATGTAAAATTTGAATATCCTGAGTCTCCTTATCAAATTTGGATGGAAAAATTAGCCGAAGATATTTATCGTCTTCTTGATGTTCCTGTGCCCAAGACAAAAGTTGTTGCTTTAATGAGGGGAGGAAGTAAAGTATATGGTCATGCTTCATTAATTATTTCTGGCCGCCCGGGAGATTCTCAAGAGATTAAAAGTTTACCTTCCTGGAGAGCTGGATTTTTAGCTGATTGTTTATTAGCTAATTGGGATATTCCTTATGCGCCAGAAAGAAATGTTATCATAGGTGAAGATGGTCAGGTTTATCGTATAGATAATGGTGGAGCTTTAATTTATAGGGCCAGGGGCCAATTAAAAACTGAACTTGAAGGAAATTTATTCAGCTCTACAGTTAATGAATTAAAATTAGGAACTAATCATGAACGTTTAGGTTTGGGTATGAGACAGGAATATCCCGGCTTAACCGAAGAAGAGTTAAGAGAACAAGCAAAAAAAATAAGAGAAAGATTAACAGATGAAAAAATTGATGAATTAGTTGATAGTATTCGATCGCCCCAAAAAGATAGGGATTATTTGAAAAGAATTTTAAAAGAAAGACGCAATTTTATATTAGCCAACGTTGAAAGAATAATAGAAGAAGTTAAAGAAGAAAACAAGAAATAAAAATAAATTTAATTCTTTTTGATTTTTTTAACTAAAGATTTTTTTAGTAAATTAAGCAATAAAATTTTTTGAGTTTTTTACTTTTTTTGTTATAATTTTTAAAACCTTAATAACAAAAAAAAGCATCATTTAGATTATGCCAATTTTTGATATAGTCCCACCAAAAAAAGAAGGAAGAAAGATTGAATCATTGAAAGAAAAAGAAGAAAAAGAAAAGATAGAAAAAGAAAAAAAGTTATCTTTGCAAAAAAACAAAACCAAAAAAGTAATCTTTTTACTTGGAATTTTTTCTTTGTTTTTTGGCATTTTAGTTTTAACATTGCACTTTGGTTTTGCAGAAAAACAATTCACAAAAAATTTCTATCCAACAAGATGTGAAGGCGAGTGGCAAAACCCAGGAAACGCAGCCAGCATCCCAGATGTTTCTTTTAAAGGAACCCTCAGCGATTTTTCTGAAAGGAATTCAGCAGTGTATAGGGGAGGAGCAAGCGAGTTAATGTGTAAGTGGTTTGATGAGAATCCAAAAGAAAAAGAAAAACAAACTGAAAATCTTTGTGGTGAAAATAATCAAAACTGTAAAATTTCTCAAGCAAAAATATATCTTTCTTTTGCAATTGATAGAGAGGAAAGCCAAGAAAAAAAAGAAAACGAAATTCAAAACCAAGATACTTTTCTGACAGCCACACCAACAGAAACAGAAGGGATTAAAAACCAAACTCAAGAATTTTCTGACCTTGATACAAAAATTATTCTTTGGTATTCAACCGATCATGGCAAAACCTGGAACTCTTTTGGAAAAATTACCACTCTTCCTTTATCAAACTATATTAACCAAGGATACATCTCTTTTGACGCTCCATTTATCAAAAGTTGGCAAGATATTGAAAACTTAAGAGTAATGTTTGAAGGAGCAGTTGGTGGCGAACAAAACATTGTTGCTTTTTTGGATAGTGTTTGGGTTGAAGCAGGTGTGATTCAGAAGAAAACTGGCAGAATAAAAATTCTTTCTCAAAAAAAAAGTTTTAGAGCGGCAGAAGAGCCGAGTTTCGATTTTGATGGCGATCTTCAGCAACTTGATGCAAAAATAAAGGTTTTAGATTCTTCAGGCGCTGAAACAAAAATTCCAATTGAGATTTCAGGAAATAAAATAAAAATCAAAAAAAATAAAGATTTAAAACCCGGCGTTTACAAACTTTATATTGAATATTTTACAGAAGATGGCAAACAAACCATTGAAGAAAAATTTGCTTGGGGCGTTTTAGCGCTCAATCTTAACAAATCAAGCTACCTTCCAAACGAAAAAGCATACATTCAAATGGCAGCCCTTGATGAAAGGGGTCATACTCTTTGCGATGCGCCTTTAAAATTAGAAATTATTTCTCCTAGCAATCAAGTTTCGGTTTTTTCAACTGACGAAAACACTATTCAAAAAAGTGGACAGTGCGGTGCTAATAATGTTGTTGATGTTCCAGATTACTTTTCTTATTTTGATGTTAAAGAGATTGGAAAATATAATGTTAAACTTTTAAACACTCAAAGCGGTTATCAAATTGAAGATTCTTTTGAGGTTCGCGATTCTGTTCCTTTTGATGTTGAAAGGCAGGGTCCAACAAGAATTTATCCACCAGCCAGTTATGAAATGACTTTGAAAATAAAAGCAAATCAAGACTACAAAGGCACAATTTTAGAATATGTTCCAGGAGATTTTCAAATTTTAGAACCAAAAGAATCTGAAAGTTTCAAAATTATTTCAAGTAAGGACATTGATTTTTTTGTTAATAATCAAAGCAAAAATTCCTTTTTAAAAGCAAATTCTTTCTTGAAACCAAAGACTGCTTTTGCTCAAGAGAGCCAAGAAATTTCTAAAATTCTTCGCTGGCAGGTTGATTGGAAAAGAGGAGAAGTGTATGAACTAAAATACAAATTTGATGCGCCCGATATTTCGCCTTATTTATATTTTATCGGTCCCCTGAAAATTGGAGACTTTCAAGAGTTACGCCAGTGGCAAATTGCATCTGATGCTTTATCTACAAGACAAAATTTTTATACAGAATCTACGGCAGAATCAACAACTACAAGCACTACTTATCAGGACAAAGCCACCCTTACTTTTACTCCTGACGATAATTCTACTTATTTAATTATTGCTTCCTGGTTGATGCAAAATAGTAGTACTTCCTATCAAGTAAAAGCAAAGCTCATAAGGACAAGTGGTGTTGCTAAAGATTTCAATGAAATAATTTATCAACCAAAGGATACTACAGATTATATAAGCGGAGGAGCTATTGGAATTGATACTTTCGGTTTTAACCCCGGTTCCCAAACTTATAAAATTCAATTTGCAACAAATAATGCTTCTGGCACAGCAAGAATAAAGGAAGCAAAAATTTTTGCTATTAAGCTAACTCATTTTGATCAATACGCCCAATCAGAAACCCGAACAACAACAACTTCAACTAGCTACCAGGATAAAACTACATTAACCTTCACGCCCTCAACAGCCGGAGATTATATTATTTTAGCTTCGGCAACAGCTGATGGTTCTTCTACTTCTTATGATTTTAGGGTTCAGCTTACAATCGATGGAACAGCTTATAGTAATTCGAATATAGAGCCATATAGTGCAAACAATAGATATTTTTGGGGCGCTGTAAAAAGAGTTAATTTAAGTGCTGCTTCTCATACAATAAAGATTCAATATTCAAGCGAAAACTCGGCCGCTACCGCTGGGATTAATCATGCAAGAATTGTTGCTTTAAGGGCTGACCAATTTTATAACAATTATTATTCAGAAGTAGAAGCAAGAACAACAACCACATCAACTTCTTATCAAAACAGAACCACCCTTACCCAAACTCCTCAATCTGCTGACCATTTAATTATCGGAAGTGCTGGTCTGGACGTAGCAAGCACTTCTTATAGTGTTTACGGCCAATTAATAAGAAGCGCAACTTATGGGGAAATGCTTATTGAAGCTCAAGATACCACAAATCAGGGTTATCCTTATTTTTCCCTAAAAAAGGAAACATTAACCAATACATCTACCACTTGGAATATGCAATGGAGAGCAGAAAGCTCTTTGTATGCTGCCGGAATAAAAGATGCGAGAATTTCGGTATTAGAACTGAGGTTTCCTTCTCCAAGCTTAAATCAAACTCACTATCGCTGGCGAGATGATTATTATGGGCTAAATTCAAATGGTGGTTGGCTGACAAACGAGGATACAACATATAGTTACCTTTCAAAAGGCGAGACAGTAAGGTTAAGATTACAAATAGCAAATACTTCGGGGGGATCTGCTGAGGACTATCAATATCAACTTGAATACGCTCTAAAAAACGGAAGCACTTGCGGAGACGATGAGTCATTTACTGCTGTTCCTGTAAGCGCTACAACACAGCATTTTGAAATGGCAAATTCTGCTCAATACACAGACAACGAATATATTCTTACTGGTTTTTTAACTGCTACTGGCACAAGAACGTATGGTAAG
>Ga0272449_1001639_pt1 | contig 22436 bp, 21 predicted proteins | sample YNPCB0241_FD_198679 | JGI IMG/M metagenome (GOLD analysis project Ga0272449, IMG submission 198679) | Hot spring sediment microbial communities from Yellowstone National Park, WY, United States - YNP-CB-024-1 | ecosystem: Environmental > Aquatic > Thermal springs > Hot (42-90C) > Sediment... | reverse complement strand
CACAATGATCTTGCCCCCATAAGAGGATATACCGTAAGCTCCAAAAGTACCCCACGGCCAGCTTGTAATTTCGCTCTTCCAAAGGAACTTACCAGTACGAAGATCCCAACAATATATGTAGCCATCGTCAAAGCGTATGGCTACCTTCCCATGATCCGCAATGGTTTCTGAAGGCCAAATATTGTAAGAAACGTCGGCTGTTATATTCCACAAAAGACCGCCAGTGTGCAAGTCAGCAGCCATTATATCTATATGTATTGGGGTTCCGGTGCCTGGGTTTGTTCGTGAACGTGTAACAACCGCTACACCTGTTTCGTAATCAACTACGCCTAAACTGCTGAAGGGCCATGAAATGTTGTTCTTGACCTGCAAACGAACGTTATAGACTGTCAGTAGCGAGTAGTCTCCAAAAGCGGACCAGTTTATCAGGCGGTATCTATCGGGGCCTGCAAGAGGACCAAGGTCTTGTACACTTAAAAAGTATGGATGGTCGTAATTAGCATATAGGGTGCCTGTTGTTAACGGAGAAATGGAAACGTTATACGAAGCAGCGCCAGTCAATGGACTGTAGTATGTAAGGTTTCCGCCGCCTACATAGGTAAGGAAAACGTTTCTTCCAAACATGGGAAGCGCCCCTGGAACTTCTCCGTAGCCTTCCCAATATGTTACCATTGTAGGTATTTGAGTGACGCCTGTCCTTTCCCACAGTATTTCTCCTGTGCGCAAGTCGTAGCATTGCCAAACCGTTGTAGGCGCGCCACCCACAACCTTTGTTAGAGATTGGTAGCATCTGCCGGCGTAGATTATGCTGGGGCCGCCGCCTCCTGCTGTCCAAGAATACGTTTCAAAGGGACCGCCTATAAGCCCGCCTATGGCGCCTACACTTTTCCGAAATATGTGCGCTGAGTTGGGGCCTTGCACATAAGGAACATATCGGTAAATACTTTGGGCATACTTATTGGTGTTTTCTGGCCAGGCATGTCCCTCTTTACTGACGATGCCCCATGGAGGATACCACCCTGCTATGGACCACCATTCTCTGTTTTCAGGAGAAATCGGCCGTGTCCAGTATTCGTTCGGAAGTGGAGAAGGAGGCCAAGACTTTACAGGCTCTGCTTGCACAACCAGCTCGTAAGGGCCGTCAGAACTAGGCTTGTAGTAGCAAGAATATGGAAAGTTAACAACTCCAGGGGATACTACTGCAGCTCCAGGGTAAACTGTGTAGTTTCCTGCTGGAAAGTATGCACCAGGAAACTCAAATTTGATTTTCCATATACCCGGCGTATCTGGCGTAAACTCCATCCATGTTGTTGTGTCTGCACGGTAAGAATTCTTTTTGAAAACCTGCTGAGTTCCGTCGGGCTTCGTTATTATTATCGTTAAATCTTTAAGGTATCGACTTACATGGACAGGGGGAACAATCCAAGCGTTGATTAAGACTGACTGACCAACTCCCACAGGGTTAGGTCTAAAACTTAATCGGGCACTAGTTTCAACAGAGTAGTCAGGCGTAACCCCCGGCGGCAATGGAAAAGAACCGCCCTCCTGCATATTTGTGTACTGCTGACATTGAACAGGTGTATATGTCGCCGACAAAGTGATAGTCAAAACTAGAATCAATGCAAAACTTAGCATCCTTTGAATTTTCATATTTTTCCTCCAATGATCATTTTTACAATAATCTATATTTATAATTTATCGCTGCAACTAACCGCCATGGTAGCTGTGAAGCCTAAAGCGGAGCGCCCATCATCTTTAGCGGGCTGGCGCAAACCTTGGCCGAAGTAGAAGACCAGCCTTGACGGGCAACACGTTAAAGTACACTCAACTCATAAACTTCGAAAAAGAAGAATACATACGCAAAGCGGCAACATAATTTAAGTAAGCTGCGGAACCTTATAGAGGCAAGCTTCAACTTCACATTCACAACCCACGAAAACGCTATGCTTTTTAGGAAGAGAAAATAGAAATGTCGTAGTCCATCTCAGGGCGGCCGTAGTCTAGCCTGGACTAGGACATCAGCCTGCCACGCTGACGACCCGGGTTCAAATCCCGGCGGCCGCACCATTGTTTGGACAAAACATCAGCACTTTTCACTTGCGTTTCCTAAACAGTTTAACGCCTTCAATTTCGCATAAGTATTCAAACCCGGCTTCTATCAGCTCGGACGCCTGCTCAACGGTTTTGGCGGCTTTACAAACGTAAGCGTCCCCGGCGTCGCCGTTTATTAGCTGCATGTAAACAAGCGTGTTTTTGATGTTTCGGTGCCCAAGTATCTGCATCACGTGAAGTATGTCCTTGGTTCTATGGTATTCCATTGTGGCTTTCCAGTGGCGCAACGTGTGAAACGATATTTTCAGAAGCCTTGGGTTTCCAAGCTTATAGGCGGTTTTCTTTCGGTTTCTTTCAAAGGTGCAGCTTAGGCTTCTTAGGCTTCCGTAGTTGCTGAATATGTTTTCGCCCTTTTTTGGGAGGCTGTTTAACATGCTTACGAGTTTGTTTGAGATTTTGAGGACTCTTGGGTTGCTTCCCTTCTCAGGGGTTATTCTCACCGTTTTTGCTTCTGTGTCGATGTCGATCCATTTCAGGTTGAAGATTTCTCCCGCTCTGGCTCCTGTTTCCTTTGTGATTTGTAGGAATGTGGCGATTTGCTTGTTGCACCCTGCGATTAGATCGTCGATTTCTCTTTCAAGGGGGATGAGGGGAAGTTTTCTTATGGCTTTGCATCTTGGTTTTTCCCATTTTAAGCCGGCCCATTTTGCAAAGAGATCGTAGGCGTAAGCTGTCGTTTCCTTGCCTGAATCAAACCATTTCTGCGCCGCTATAGCTTCTTTAACGCTTTCAGGGTCTAGCAGGTTTGCTCCAAGCTTTAAAAGCCTTCTAGCCTTGAACCTTTACCGCGTATCGTTGTGTCCTTGTATCCTTGCTTCTTCACCCACCAGAGGAATTCAAGGAGTTTTCCCTGAAGCTCAGTTTGGCCAGGCTTCACTGTGGAATCCCAAACTGCAACTCTAACTTTCTCCGTTTCGTAGAGCAGTGCTTGCAGGGAAAGGTGCACTACTGCGAGGTGTGCGGCGAACGGCATGATGTCTACGCCTGTCAAGTCTTGTTCTAAGAATCTTTTATGATCTTCGAGTTCCACTGTTCCCTTTTCTTTCTGAAGTAGTTCTCTTTTTCTACGGTATGCGGCGACGAGAAGTGTGCCGCTGCCAACCGCCAGGTTCGTAACTTTTGCGTCTGGCTTGTCAATGGCCAGTTGCGCCAGAATTTCGGCAGCCTCATTGTTTGTGTAGAAGACTTCGACGGACTTTCTAACTTCAAATGGTATAAGCTCATGGAACACTTTGCCCAATAAGTCGTGCCTAATCTTTTCAGGAGCCAAGGCCTTAACAGCCATAACGGTTTTCTTAACAACGTCAGTTGCGTCTGCGGGCAGGCGGGAGGCTACATCAAAGCCGAAAATGCTGCTGTAATTTCGCTTTAAAACAGGCTCAAAATATTGGGCTAAATTTGCCAGTTTCCTGATTTTCTCTTCATCTATATCTACCCACTTCAAACGCTAATAACTGTCCGTATTGAGTGGGATGGCATTTGTTTTTAAGTAAAAATCGCTTTAGGATTTGCTCTATTATGGCTTGGATTTCAGAGATCAAGATGGCAAGTGCAAGCGGGCCAATTTACATTAGGGTCTACGGAGACGTTGAGGGAACAGATAAGATCCAGCGTCTGGGATAGGTTTACAAGTTCACAGGAGACTTAAGCGGTTCAATTTTTGTTGAAAGGGACAACTTGGTTCTTAAGGGAGCAGGATAACTGAAAACCGCATAAAGAACAATGCTGTTGGATGGAAATCTACAGTATCAACCTTGCTTCGACAACATTATTTCAAAGAACGAGGTGGCAAAAAATTACAAGTGCCATTAATCCTGCAGTTGTTTTGAAGCCCAGCCCTACAAATCCCAGCACATCTAAGAAATAGGTATAAGCTACTTGGTGATTTATCGACTTTACAAACTGGTAAAGTGTGAAGGTGAACTAGGAGAGCACTACAAGGAAGATGCCTAGAACAAGCAGTGTTCGGAAATGTTTCATCAAGTTCCCACCAAGTGAGATTTTGCCTCTTAGGCTGATTTATTAAGTCTTTTATACATCGCTAATGTTTATAAATGCTGCTGCAACAATCCTCTGGAGCAAGATAAATATTAGGATGCTATGCGATGGAGCCTTCCGGAAAAACTTCAGATCAAACAATAATTCATGACGCACTTAAAATAGTTGAGGAAAGTGCAAAATTAAAGGCTAATTTGAGGATACTTGGCGCATTAGCCGTAAGAATCCACTGTGAGGAGTTTGGTGAACTTCATAGAAAATTGAAGAGACTGGGATCAGAGGACAGGGTTTTTACGGACATAGACCTTGTTGGCTATAGTAAAGAGCGCAATAAAGTAAGAATGCTCATGGAAGACGTTTTCGGTTTTAAGTATTCAGAGCAGTTTATGCTGATGCATGGTAAGGAGAGGCTTCTTTACTTCCATCCAAGCGAACTTTACCATGTTGACATTTTCTTTGACAAGCTGAAATTCAGCCATGACATCGACTTCGGCTCAAGTCCTGATAAGGGAAGGCTAAAGCTGGATTTCCCAACAATTCCGCTGGCAGATCTTTTACTTGAAAAGCTTCAGATACATGAAATAAATGAGAAGGACATAAAAGATATTGTTGTTCTGCTCAGAGCGCATAATCTGGGGTGTGAGGATCAGAAGGAAACAATTAACGCCAAGTACATTGCGAAAATTCTGGCTGATGACTGGGGATTTTGGTACGATGCTAAAATGAACCTGGATAAAGTTAGACTTTTTGTTGAGAAATACCTTGGAAATGGAATTTTATCGCATTTGGATTTTGAGGATTTATGCGGGAAATTGGAAACGCTTATCAACTTTATAGATATGGAGCCTAAAACTAAGAACTGGAAGAAAAGGGAAAAAATAGGGACAAACAAAAAATGGTGGAGGCTTGTTGAGGAAGTTATTCGTTAGCCGATGTGAACGCGCCTTTAACCTGCAACGAATAGGAAATCCTTGATTTTTCCATCTGACAGTTGTATTAGAGCCCCTCTTAATATTCCCTCTTGGTATTCGCTTCCAGGGTTTAGGCATAGGGTGCGACCAATCTTTGTGAATCCTTTGGATTCGTGAATGTGCCCGTGTAGCCCTAGAAGCGGCTGATGCTTGATTATTGCATCCTTTACTGATTTGCTCCCAGCGGGTGCCATTTTAACCCTGCCTCCAGGTTCAAGCTTCGGCCTCATGTTTGCATCAAGTTCCGGTGCAAGATCTATTCCTGAATCGTAGGGGGGCACATGGATGTTGAATATTGTCTTATCAGGTTTTTTAATCGCTGATGCCAAGTGGTCTATTTTCCTGTACAACTCTTCTTCCGTTATGTCTCTGGGGCATTTCCACGGTGTGATGTTGGAGTATCCTAAGCTCAGCATTTCAATGTCGCCGTCTATTGTGACGAGTTTCTCGTTTGGGTTGATTATGCATTCGGAGCTGTTTAAAACTCGGTCTATGATTTGGCTGTCATCATTACCTGGGGAAATGAAACATTTTGTTTTTGTTCCCTTTAAGCGTTTTTCAGCGAACTCCAGCCATCTACTAAGCTCTTTTACAGATAGGTCCATGAATATTTCACTCATTTTTTTCTCGTTACTGAAGAGTTCCTTAACCTCCGCTGAGCTTGTAATGTATGGATAGAATCCAACATTCCTTATCTTCTGGATTAATTCCTCCAACGTTTTTCCCTTGTTTACTGTTATGTTTTCACCTAGAAATCTACATTGAAATGTGCCATCGGCTTTTTCAGTTATTGGTATAATAGCCTTTCCTGTGATGTCTCCTCCTAGGATTATGATGTCAGCTTTGTAGAATGGTGCAGCGTTTATGAATTTCTTGAAGCAGACTTCTGATCCATGTATGTCTGTGGTGAAGTATATGCGCATTTTTGCCATTTCGGTTTACACCGTTGCCATATTACTACTCTGGTGGTATTTCCTTAAAGGAAAGCTCCAGAGGTATTCCCGTCTTCTTGTGATACATCGAAGATATAAAGTATATGACTAGTCCAAGGGCGTAGAGAGCGAATGTGAAGGCCAATATTATGGGATCAACGGTTCCAACCATCGTCGGTGATAAGCTGGCATATCCCAGCCAAGCAGCGATAATTATTGAGAGAATCGATAAAATTGTGAGCACCGAAATTGGACCTATTTTCTTCCTGACAATCGCCGGAGCCTTCTCGTAGATGTCTTTCCGTCTATATGGGAACACTATGGCTGAGATTGAGGCGATTATTTGCATTATCATCCATCCGAAAACGATGTAGGCAAAGTAGCTTAGAAGCGGTGTCCATAGCCATGCTGCCTGGAGAATTATTGCGATTATGGTGACGGAAATCAGCGCCATGTATGGTGAATTGTAGCGTCTATCCACTTTTGATAGTGCGGTGGGTATAACTCGGTCGAAGGACCAGGCGAATACAAAGCGGACCGTCAGCATTATGTAGGTTAGGATTGCCGCCAGTATCATCATTGACCATGTGAATAGGTAAAAGCAGTAAGTCGCAGTGTTGGTTGCGTAGCGGAATAGGAATGGGAAGAACGGTTCAGCGAAGGGTAAAGTGTATGCTGGGTGTCCTGTCTCCGCCAAGTATGAAATTGCCCCTACGAAGGTGCCGCCCATTCCCGCGTATGTGGCGTAGTAGCCTAGCCATGATATCAGGCCGAAGATTATGACTGCTCCTATTATTGCGATGAACTGGGATTTTTGCACATCCTTCATTTCGCCCGCAACATAGATGGTGGAGTTGAATCCGAGGAAGTTTATATACGTGAAGGCTAGTCCTAGTAGTGTGGCGTCAAGAAGAGAAGTTGGCTGCAAACTGTTCCGGCCCTAATGACAGCAGGGTTGCGGCATAAACCACGAATCCCACGATTACTAGGATGAAGAAGATCCACAATGCTATGGTTGACGCTTTTGCCCCTCTAGATATGATTGCTGCGCATATTAGATAGTATATCACTGCGAAGATGAAGGTGAACTCTGTGGAGGCTACGAAGGATGCTAATTCCGTGTATCCTAAGGCCTCAAGTATAGGGGTTAATGCCCGCTGGGTGAACCATGGGACATATGAGCCTGCGACGCTGAGCATGGCCATGAATAGGAAGAAGTTGCACATGAAGCCTATTGCTGGATGGAGGGTTCTGCTTATCCAAATGTGATCTCCACCTGACCTGGGCATTGCTGCAGAATACACGGCGTAGAAAAGCCCAACTATTATGCTTATAGGAATAGCCAAAATAGCCGTCATAGGAAGGTCTGCGCCTGGGTACAGCGCTGATGCCCAAACACCGTATACGAAGATTGCCGTGGGCGCCATCACCATTATGTTCAGTACCATTGCATCCCAAGCGGATATGTTCCTCACAAGCCCTGAAGCTTTTCTAACGAAAACCTCCTTCTTCTCCATGTAGTATCCTCTCACATTTTATATGCTGCATAAAAGCGAAGGTTATTACTATTTCAATATAAAAATTGTGGTCAGAGATAAATCAGGCATGGAAAATTTAGGATAATAACATGCGTATTACTTGATAAGGCTGCTTAGGCTTATGTATTCCTTGGGTATAACCGCTCTTACGCCCTTCTTAGGATCCACTACCTGGTTAATTTCCAAGTCTACTGCAAGGCTTCCGAACATGTATGCTTCTTCAAAGCTCCATCCATGTTCACGAATAACCGCAGCGACAGTTGATTCTGCGGCCAAGGCTGCAGCGTCATTTAGGCTTTCGCCGCATGCAAGTATTTCAAAGGCGTCACGGGTTTCTAGAATAGGCCATTCAGGAGTTTTATTTTTAATGAGGCTGAATCGCAGCAGCACTTCCCCAGCAACCTCAACGGATGAAACGCATAGCTCACCGTCAGCCTGTAACGCGTGGAGATCTCCCACGGCGAAAAGCCCCCCTTCTGTAAATACTGGGAGATAAAGCCTTGTTCCCGCAGTTAAGTTTTTAACGTCCATGTTTCCTCCATGTCTGCCTAAAGATCCTGTAGGTTCTTCGCCTACTCCGGGGCTGACTCCTATGGTTCCTATCATCGGCCTAGTTTTAACGCGGGCCTTCTCGTTGAATATTGCGAATCCATCCTTTATCTTCACGATTTTTACGCTTGCACTGAAGTCTTTTGAGCTGAGCACTCCGTTCTTAGGCACGACTACTATAACTCCTTGATCCATTGTTTTCACGTCTAGTATGTCCACAACAAGGGTGTCTCCGGCTTCGGCACCTTCAATGAATATTGGTCCTGTTGCTCCATTCACCCTGGACCAATCTATTTTCTCTAGAAGATCACTTTCGCTTCTTATCTGACCTCCTAAAGCATCCTGCGTCTCGATCAGACTAATTTCTCCAGGTTTGACACGCTCCACAGGATTATTTTTCGGGCTGAAACTGTACACAACCTTGCTTCGGGAAACAACCTTCATAAACTGTTCCTCCGTTTAGCAATACATGTTTTCCTCTTTATAGAGCTAATGCATCTTGATTTTGGCGGAAAATCAGCCTTATAAAATGCCTATATTTTACCATGTGATTATTATTGCGTTTTGTGGGCATGCTTTAACGCATTTGAGGCATCTGTTGCAGAGGGATAGCCATACGGGTGTCACTTGCCAGTATTGAGGGTCGTAGTGGTTTTTCTCTTTCACTTGTAGTGTTGGATGTCGGACGAAAACTGCTGGATCGCATACGTATAGGCATTTGCTGCATTGACGTGGATCTATCCCGCCTGTGGCGTTTCCGCATTTTGAATAATCAATTTTTATTTTTGTTTTCCCCATGGGCCGCCTCCCCCTCCCCTTAGTATTTGCCCCTTAAACCTGGGACTTCCTCTCTTGGAACAAGTGTTATGGCATTATGTGGGCAGATATCTCTGCAGAGGCCGCAGCCGAAGCATTTCATTGGGTCGATGATGACTCTGCCAAGGGTTGGGTTATAGCGGATGGCGTTGAATTGGCATCTGGGTACGCATGACTTACAGCCCTGACAGAGGTCAGGGTTAACTTCAGCCACGTACTCGGCCTTGTAGACGGTGTATAGGCCGAAGTCCATTCTTAGGCGGAGGCCGCCACACTGGGGGACTTCGCAGGAACATATTGCGTTTATGTAGGGTACTGGCTGGAACCATACTGTGGCTACGCGTCCTTTGAGGTTTTGCTCTTCAAGCGCATTAACAGCTTCTTCGCGGGTTATGTGCAGCCTGTCGTTTTCAGGAATGAATCTTGGCAACTTCTCTATTACTCCAGATAGGAGGCCGAAGTTTATGCAACACGCGTCCTTTATGCCCTTCTGCATCATTCGGCACATGCAATAGTTCTTTATTATGGGTTCAGCGGCCAGGTTCATCATTATCAGCTTCGCCTCCTCGACTGGGATCACTTGCCCAAAGTGTCCATCAGCCCTCACAGGGTTGCGGTTTGGGCTTTCTGAATGAATCATTCTTTCAGCGCTCCAACGCAGCACTCGGCCTATTAGGGGCATTTTAAGCTTGTAGCCCAGTCCTATTGAGGAGATTCCCATTATTTTTCGGATGTAAACCTGCTCGAAGTTCTTCCACTGCTCCTCAAGATAAGCCTGTAAGTTCATGGATTCCGCGAGCTCGTTTGAATAGTTCCTTGCATTCAAGTACCATTTTCTGCCAGCGCCATGCTTCATACACCATTTACACATAAACCTGAAATCCCTCTTTCAAGAACTTACTAAAGCTATGTCCATGCTGGTTATTTAAGACTAACCGATAATTTCTGAAGGATAATGTATGAATACTTAGTCAAAAAGGCTTGATTTTAAAAGCTTATTAGACCTGTATGAAGTGTAGGAGAAAATGATTGTTTAAATTTAGAAGGATGTTGGTAGGCGGATGAGTAAGGCTTTCAAAGTTATGAAGTAATTACCTTTCTCTTGTTTGCGATGGTTATTTTTCTTTTTAAATGGTATGCGCTTGATCTCTTGGGGTATGCCTTTCCATTCCAATTACCCTTTCAAGATTGGTTTTCGCGTATGTTGCACGTAAAGAAGGATGTGACACGCAAGTTTCATCAAAATTCCGTAGAGCGCAGGTCATAGTGAGCCCTGGCTTATTCGTAGTTTCGCAAACCTTATATCATTAACGTTAATTTAGGTCACACCCTTCCATCTACATACTTCCTTTCACTTTTCCTTACCTTGATCGTCATTGAAGCATATATCGGCGACAAATTAGGAAAGAAACTCAAAATATATTAGAAAACCTGCATAATAGTGCAGGACACGTTTAAGTTATGCTCCTTTAGACATTACTAACCGTTGATAATAATCCAAAGTCTCTTTGAGGTGTGCTAAAACGATTTTTCCCGTCAAAATAGGATGGTTGTTTGTAACGTTAGCTTCCGGGTAACGTGTTCCATGTTCAAGCTCCACTTATAAACCTCTCCGAAAAATCTCAGCAGGTATTTTAATGCCGCCTGTGTCAATCGCCGCTAATATTTTCTCAGCCTCTTCAAGGGTAACTTCAGGCTTTTTCATAAGCGTCCAATCTCTAATCCCAAGTTTTTTACAAACAGCGTGAACCTCTTTAACTGGGACATATTCTGGAATGTTCATGCACCCTTACCAACCAATAGGGACATTATACTGCCAGTAATGAATTTATTTTTAGCGGTTAGATCTTGCATCTATTTCGTTAAACTTTGCAACATTAAATTAGAACTTTTTGGGGGACAATCAACTCATCGAACGAAATTCGTTGCTTTTTGACATAATAAAATTTTATTATTTGATTCCATATCCTCCGCTTATTGGATCTTGGAAAATCGGCAATTGTGGTGGATAGAAAGTAAAAATTATGAAAAGGCTGGCTAACAAAATTAGTTCAATAATAGAAATTACTGTGTATACTGTTGATGCTCCTTTTTTCCAAATCATTAATTTGTAACTTGCTAATTGCCCAATTGTTACAGCTAGAATGAAGATCAAAATGTCTAATACTAGATTTTCTTCACTGAAAGCTCGATATAAATAGAAAGAGGAAACAATGATTAATGGCATCAGATAAATGCCCACGGTTTTTGCAGGAAAGAAGCTGCCATTTTTCCTCTTTACGTATCTATACTCAGTAACCGCGTACAGTAGTGCTGGCCAAAAACTTAACTTCAAATGCTCCCAGACACTTTCATTAACCGCTGAAAAAACTCCAACCAAAGGGTTGCTGCCAGACAACTCGAAAGTAAAGTGTAAAGCGCTTCCAACAAAAACTATGAAAACCACGCCAACCAACTCGAGTTTCAGAATAGAATTTCTTACATTATCCATCATCGTGGTTCAAGCATTACTTCATGAATAATTATATAAACGTTGCTGCGCTTCTTTTAGTCGCAGTTTATATTATTTAAAAATGGTGCAATGCAACATGAATCCGGTTAAGTTGCCTAAAATGACAAAAAAGGAAATTGCAGATTTAATAAAAGGACAACTGATATGCAGAATTGCCTTTAAGGGAGAAAAAGCCCCATACATAGCCCCATTTCAATACACCTTAATGGGTGGTAAACTATATTTCCACTTCACTAAATATGGCAGGAAGATTGAGCTAATCAAAAGGAGCGAGCCAGTTTGTGTTGAAATAGAGAAAATAACACCTGACATGAGCGAATATGCCTTTGTCTCCCTCATTGGCAATTTGAAGATTGTTGAAGACCCTGAGGAGAGAGCGAAAGCGATAAAAAAGCTGGCAGATCAAGGCAAAAGAAAACTTTCCAAAAACTTCCTGGCGGCCCATGGGTTCAAGGCAGAAGATGGATGGGATTCTTTAACTCAAAATAAACGGCTTATTATTGTCAAGCTTGTTGATGTTTCTGAAATCGTGGGTCTAAAATCTCCTTGAACTTCATCAACCACAAGCTCTTTTATGAAATTTCAGTTCATTTTACTAGAAAAATGTTCGGTTTGTGGTGCAAAACTGGCAATAAAGAAATAAAGTTGAATATTTGCAAGGATTTATTAAGCAGGATCGCATATCTGCCTTTTCCATTTTTTTTAACATTTATAACTCCATTAATTCAATCATAAAAAGGCTTACTAGACAAAGCAGCATTTAGACAAGTATGATTAAAGAGTTATTAAGCATACTTTTTGAAAACCTTCTTAATGTTTCCCGACATTACAAGATGCGCTACATTTCATTTTTCTAAAAGCTAATTGTTAGTATAATAGCTATCAAGATCATAGTAGTCCAAAGATTAACTTGCTTTATGAATTTTGCTGCTCTGTCTTTTGTAGATTCTTTCAAGAGAGAGAAAATAGAAAACCGACTTCTGGAAAAAGCACAATTAGATACTGGAAACTCGCGTTATTAAATGGATATAGGAAAAGTATTGGACTTAAGAATATTGTTATTCCACAGCATAAAGAACCCAAAATTGCGGCAAAACGAGGTCCATGAACTAAAGCCACGCTTCTTATTCCCTTTAACTTGTCACCTTCCATGTCCTGAATGCTTTGTGTGATTTCCCTACCCAAGTTTGCAAAAAAACTTAAGAACGATAAGGAAAATCCTGTGAAGTCTATAAGTTGGTTACAGAAATTGAGCCGTATAAAAAAGCGATGGAAACACAAAAAGCTACTATTATGTTTCCGAAAAGACCTGTTTTTTTGCGAATACACTGTAAAAAATGGATAGCCAGTAAGTAACCATCAAAACACACACAGCAATGAAGTTAGTTGCCAGGGACACCAAAAAACCAGCCAAAAATAAAGCAATACCAAAGCGAAAGGCAGATTTCCTTGAAATAACCCCTGAAGGGATGGGCCTTTTTGGTTTATTAATGCTATCAATATCTGCATCAAGATAATCATTTATTACAAAAGATGATGCGGTAGCTAAAGCAGAAGCTAATAGTGGAAATACGAACATAGATGGCTCTGGAAGCCTTTTTAAAGCTACAATTTGACCAATAATAGTAGCAAATCCAATTAGTATTAAGCCTAAGGGTCTAGTTAATTGAACGTAGGTTTTGAATAACGCAAAATATGGCTTGGGATTCAGGATGCGTCCCCCTGAACTTGTTTCTGTTTTATTACTGACAAAAGCCTTCACTCTTTCCAGTAATCTTTTTCATTACTTTCTGCTTCTGCTGTATCTTTTTCCGTCAATTCATCAGGAAATGGTCCAAAAAAAGTCTGATGCATCAAATATTCTTCTCTAAACCTGATAACCCAAGATTTTAGAACACTTAAGCATGCGCTTAGAGAAACATTTCCTGTTCGATATTTTTGCAGAAGGTATAGAAAGAACTGTTTTTCTTCCTTTGTAAGTTGCTTCGAGAAGTATCCCATTGCCTTCATCATCACGTTTATGCTCGCGCCGGTGCTTGGAGGTCGCCTAAGGGCACCGAATAGGTGTGTTTGATAAATTTGAATCAATTGGTCGAAGGGCTTATTTTCTTGGTTTGCCACAACTCTCCCAAGAATTCGTAATTCTTTCTGGTTGTAGGCTGTTAAGAGCATCTTGTTTTCAGATTGAAATTTTACTAATTCTTTGATCGAATTTGATTCTTTGACTCTTCTGAAACTTGCAAGCGCATAAAGTTTGGTGAGAAAATGCGTTCTTATTCTTGAGTTCTGCAGTCTTTTTTCGTCTTCAACCGCAAGGTTCGGAAACTTTTCAATCACGGCTCCGCCGAAAAAGCCCTGTCCTCTCGCTATTGAAGCGGATTTGCCAATTGTTGGATAGATTTTGACATTTTTGAAACCGCAGCTTGGCGATCCACTTTTCAATATGAAGCCGTCAACTTCACTGAGAGAGTTTAGAAAAGATGCCGCAAAATTCCGCATTTTCTCTGTAAAATCTAAGCCCGTTGCAGGCTGTATTAGTCTCTTGTCGCCGTCCATAAGTACAATACGTAAAGGGTCGCGTGGAATGCCTAGCCCTATCTGGACTTCTGGGCACACGGGAATGAAGTTCACAAAAGGTTTGAGTTTCTCAACGAGGTCGCTGGCGATTATTTGGGAATTCCACCTGACATTCTCGAACGTTATACACTTACTCACAACGACAGTGGGTTTGACAAATTCTCTCATTCTCATCGCCATTCCATAATGAAATTTAGGTATAAACTTATTTAGAATATCTTAACTTTCAGTTATTTATAATCAATTTGTTACCATTGGAATGGAGTGTTGAATAAACGAAAATTGGCTACCCATGCATAAATCTAACCATAGGCTGCAAAAGCGATAAAACCTTTAGGCTTAAATCCTATTCTGAGAGACGTTTAATAGAAACCGTAGATAACAACCTCGATTGTTTGCTTAGAATTCTTAAATTCAATGTTGAACATGGTCTGCTATTCTTTAGGATAACTTCAGATCTTGTTCCTTTCGCATCGCACCCCATCTGCAAATTTGATTGGCAAAATTATTTTAGAAGCAAGTTTGAATACATAGGTGAATTCATAAGAAAAAGTGAGATACGAATTTCGATGCATCCAGATCAGTTTACTTTGATCAACTCTATAGATTAAAATGTTTTCAAAAGAAGCGTAAAGGAACTTGACTACCATGCTCAAGTGTTAGACCTTATGAATCTTGACTCTTCTGCGAAAATTCAGATTCACGTCGGAGGAGTCTATGGAAACAAGAATAAAAGTATTAGAAGGTTTGTGAAAAGGTTCTTTAAGCTTGATTCTTCCATAGTCAATAGGTTAGTAATTGAGAATGATGATAAGCTGTACTGTCTTCGAGATTGCATGGAGATAAGTTATGAAACAGGTTTGCCTGTTTTGTTTGATGTTTTTCACTACACATTGTACAATTCTGGAGAAAGCATTGCTGAGGCTTTTGAAAGTTTTGTCAGAACTTGGAGTGTGGATAAAGATGGAATTCCCATGGTTGATTACAGTTCTCGACAGTATGGCGGGTCTTCTCGTCAGCATGCGGAGTCGATAGACTTGGATGATTTTAGGTTGTTATTGAAAGAAACTGAATTCTACGATTTTGATATAATGTTGGAGATAAAGGACAAAGAGAAGAGCGCCTTAAAAGCTGTTGAAGCAGTTTCAGATGACCCTCGTTTCAGAAGATTCCGAAAAATGTCTCGATGGAAAAACAAGAATCAAGTTTGCAGAGGTTCGGGAAAAATATATTAACCTTTTCTTTGAATAGGTGGTTTTATGAACTATAAAGAGAGACAGGAAATAATTGCTAAATCGCCAATCTCATTTAGTTACTTGAAAAGTATAAACATAGCAGCAGGCATTTTGCATTTGATAACTGGCATATTAATGTTGGCTCTTGGTGTTCTATTGGAGTGGAACCAACCCATATACACGTTCTACTTGAAGTTCGACATTAGCCAGACACCTTTCAGGGTCTTACCAAACCCTGAAATACTTTTCACGGCAAGTTACTTGGGCGTGGTGGTTGCCTCTTTTCCGCTTATTTCAGCATTAGCCCATTTCTTAATTGCTTATCCAAAAAACAAAGATTATGTTGAGAATTTGAAAAAGGGAATGAACCCTTACCGCTGGTATGAATATGCTTTCTCCAGCTCAATAATGATCGTGCTTATAGCTACATTTGTGGGCGTCTGGGACTTTTGGTCGCTTGTAATGATTTTTACTCTAAACGCAATGATGATCATGTTTGGATATCTAATGGAGTTGATAAATCAGAGCACGGAGAAAACGAATTGGTCACCGTTTATTCTTGGGTGTATTTCTGGCGGAGTCCCATGGATTGTAATGTTCGCATATTTTGTTGCAGCAATAACTTCTACGGGCACGAATCCACCAGCATTTGTTTACGCAATTTTCTTCATATACTTCATCGTTTTCAACATCTTCGCTTTGAACATGGTTCTTCAATACAAAGGAGTTGGACGATGGAAAGACTACCTATACGGCGAAAGAGTCTATATAATTCTCAGCTTCGTAGCTAAAACACTACTCGCCTGGCTCGTGTTCATCGGAGTATTTGCACCCTTTTAGAGTGAAGATTTTCACCTGATTTGCAGATGAGAGTATTGGAAAATATAATTATAGATTGTTACATATTTTGATTTGGAGGTGAAAAATTGACTAAAGTTGGAGAAACTTATCTGTGCGAAATATGCGGAAACAAGGTCAAAGTCATTGAGGCGGGAAAAGGAACCCTTGTTTGTTGCGGAAAACCAATGAAACTCTTAAAAAATTAGAACATTGCAAATCATATGCAACAAAAGCCAAATATTCAGTCACAAATTTAAGCCCAAATATCGCCTAGGCCTCTATTTGGGCTTCTTAAATTAATGTCTCTTAATAGAAGCGTGAATAAATGCATTATTATAGGGTAATTTGTAATTATATCTGAGGGTGTTTGGTTGAGGCTGTGGTCTAATCATCCCCAGTATGAGAAATTAGTTGATTTGGTTGATGCTCACCTTTTCCAAATTTATCTTGGAGAAAATTAAGGGGCTATTCTTTTGATTATTATAAAACAAGGGGTGTTAAACTGTATGGAGTTTTGACGGTAACCCGTGTAGTTAGAGTTTGATTTGGCTCACTTATTGAAAAAGCTTGAAGAGTTAAAAGGCTTAAACCCTAAAACTATTGAACCTAATCCAGTTTTTATAGTAGTTAATGGCGGAGTTGAACCGTGGAAAAAGCCTATGATTGGCTGACTTATTTCCATCTTTCTGCCGACATGTTCTCAATCATTTTAACAGTTTGCTCAGACCCTTTCTCATCTTTAATCATTTTTACATGCAGCACTGTTGTGTGTATCCCTCGGTAGCAAAGCGTTCAAGCTTCATTAACACGTCTATTGACTGGCAAGTTCTCCAGAGCCTATTGTACTTGTAACACAACTTAGAACGCGAATTAGTCTAATCTAAGGTTAGAATGGAAAAACGGTTGAGGCCACCCAACCTATTAGCAAAGAATTAAAAACAGTACCAGTCCAAACGTTTCCAGTTTTCCTATAAAACCACCAAGAACATACTGTTGTGATTAAGAAAATTGGTGTAATTAACCAGAAGAACTCAAGAATGAAACCAACAAATCTGGGGAAAAGCCATGTGCCAAAAAGCACAACTGGTAAATAATGCACACAGAGCAAGGCGATGAATGGCGAAACTTTGCCAAAAGCTACTTTGCCACAATTAAGGAAGCTAGATAAATTTTCAATATTCTCTTGAGACATGCCTGCAAGCTCGTGAAGGTACATACCCTCCGCAAAGAAATACACTAAAAAGAAAGGGAAGAATTCAAAGAAAGCAAAGACGCGGCTCGCAGAGGTGAAACTGCGGAGTACAGGAGTCACCATTCTAAAATTGAAATTGAATGTAAGCTCCGAAAGGGTAACGACCGCAACCATAAAAACGAAGAGGCATAGAACCAAAGCTATGTACTTCCAATCAAATCTTTTCTGGAAAATACTTTTCAGATTGAACTTCGCCCTTGGAAAACGAGGTAGCAACTCAGCCAACAGAATCAACCCAATAGTGCCGACGGAAAGAGCCCACCAAGCAACCGATGCTCCAAAAACCAGAGGGGGAAACAAAATGACATAACCCGCATAAAACATGGGTAGTAACAAGGTCAACTCGATCACCGCCCATAGCATGAAAGTTTTCCATTTGCCAAAAACAGCACGTTCAACCTTGAAGGCAACATTTTCAGGGTTCAGCCCAATCTTGCGTAACAAGTGATCAAAAGCTAACAGGACAATTATCAAAAAAGATGCTAAGCTTACCAAGACTGCCATGTCCCTTTGAAAGTAGGTCAAACCCAAGTCCGTCCTTGAAACAAAAACCTCAGATGTGAAAGTGCCTTGCATCCAACAAACAATCTCCGAAACTACTATTGGATCAACAGGCTCAAACAGATGCGTGGTCATCGGTACAGCAAGCTTCCTGGCAGTGCCGGAGGAAAAACTGCCATATAATAAACCAGGGATAACCTCTTCTTTTGCACCGAAAGGTGACAGTAGCTCATTATTTGTAAGCTCAGTTAAGTTAAATAACACGTCGTATTTTCCAATGATCACCAACAAATTCTTTGGGAAAGTCGAATTTATCACACCATAATTGGAACCCGCAGCAACACCTCCGATTCCTCCCGCAATTAGAACCGAAGCATCAATTTCAGAATCAGAAACAAAAGCTGCTCGAACGGCCCCTGCGCCGAGACTGTGACCAACCAATCCTACTGCAGAAGAGTTCACAAAATGCTGGGCTCTAATATACTTCAAAGCTGACAATACTCCAAGACTCGGGTCATCCGCTCCTTCTCGGACGCTTCCGCTTGAACCGCCATGGCCGATAAGATCTATGCATAAAGCAACAAAGCCACGTTTAGAAAGCTCTAGCCCGATTCCACTCATCATCTCCTTTGAACTGCCAATTCCATGTGCCAAAACAACACTTGGACGAGGATTCCATGCAGACGCATAACCCGGACAATAAAGCAATCCGCTAATCTTCACATCACCATCAACAATCGAAACAGTCTTGACCTCCAACGATGAAAAATCCGAATTAAAGGCAAAAGAGAAAAACAAACCTAAAATAAAAATCGCCACCGACGCCACGGTAACTATTAAACGCCATCCAGCGCTATTCACAGTTGACGCCAAAACAAGCTAAAAAAGCAACCTTAAAAAGCTATTTATTCAATTCCAAACATTTTCAATTTAACTCGTCAATAATAATGGAGGAAAAAGCAAGGCTAATTCTAAACTATCCCAAACAATTTTTGGCTTTAACACTTATTTTCAAAATCATATCGTTTCAAGTGACTTGTAAAAGTAGCTAAGGTGTCGGTATATTTTAAATAGGCAGCCGCACCGGACATGCTTCCAGTTGGAGCCATAACAGCACTCCTCGGAGGACCATTGCTCATTTATATACTCATAAAAGTACAAATTTCTCTTACGCGTGAAATTTTTAAGCAGATTGTGTAAACTTCCTTTAAAATAAGTTAAAGCTCGATTAAATTTACATGATCAAAAGTTGAGTTAGTCATCGCTAACAGAATGTGAAGTCGCCCTAAGAATTTGCTCTGGATACAACCTTCTTTGCCGCAACTCGTCTGATATGCCACAAGTCAATTTCTCCATTCAGATTTTCACTTCACAATTTTTTAAATGCAAGATAATTTCTTTAAGGATTGAATGTGGGTAAGATTTTGGAAAAGCAAAAGAAAAAGACTACAAACTCTGATGAGACGAGGGAAGAGAAGTATTACTGTTCTGTTTGTGGCTGCGAGATTGATGAGGATGAGTATGAAAGTTTTGATTGCATGTGTTGGGAGTGCTGGGATGATCAGATAACTGAAGAAAGCGAAGACATGTTTTTAGATGTGATGTGAATGGTTAAGGAAGATTTTTACGAGTGTATTAGGTGTGGCAGAAAAATTACCCGGGAAGAATTTGAAGCATATGACGGCATGTGCAAGGAATTTTATCTAGTCGAAATAGACGAATTGGGGACTATGAAGACTAAGAGCATTGACGGTAAATATTACTTTTTGCAATGGCGAATCTATTGCTATAAACCTAAAACGACATTCTTTTAGTTGCTGCTAAGTGTTGAAGATTTGCATTATGGTGATGTTAGGTGTGGTTCCGCTTGTTCCCTATAGGTTTGGCGCCAGTTTTCTTTGCTTTTGTTTATGTAGGCGCGTATTTGTTCTGGGAGTTTGTGTCCCATCCAGTATTCTATGTAGAGTGGATCCACTTTATGGTCGCTTAGGAATGTGCGGAAATCCGCCCTAAGCGAGTGGGGGCTGTAGGGGTTTATGCCCCTAAACGCACCTGCGAATTTCTAGGCTGCTTGGCGGAAATAGGCGTGCAAAGTGTGGGCTAACACATTATAAATTGCCACACTGGGCGTAGCAATAGTGTTTGCTGGAGTTTCGAACTTTATCACTTTGCATTTTGCCAGCGAGAACAAGTTAAAGAAAGCCTTAGAAGTGTTTTCTGCTGTTGGAGCAGTGGGCATAATTGTTTGCGGCTATTTTTTGACCGGGAGCATAATCCTCGCGATGATAACCGAGTTAGTAATAGTTTTAATGTCAGTTGCTTTTCTACTTTCATACGTACTGCCTAAAGTTAGAAGTAAAAGGGAAACAACTGAAAATCAAGTGCAAGTATAGCCGCTTCCAATTTGCAGAAGCTTTAGATTCAGTTATAAGGTTTAAGCCTACTTTATGACGTGTGGTGTTTCGCTTGCACTTTCCAGTTATGAAGGAAGAAGTTATTCAGTTTCTTAACCCTAAGCATGGTGAAAATTTTGTTGACTGCACTTTAGGCGAGGGCGGCCACAGCATTGCTATATTAGAACGAAACAAGCCCCGTGGGAAAGTTTTAGGAGTAGATTCTGACCGTGAAATTTTGGAGAAACTTAGGCTGAAAGTGAAAGACACGGAGTTTGCAGAACGCCTAATTCTTGTATGTGAAAACTTTGCAAACCTAGGCACAATCATCAGGAAATATGACTTTAAGCCCGTTTCAGGAGTCTTATTCGATTTAGGCTTGTCCAGTTGGCATTTGGAGGAAAGTGGACGGGGTTTCTCCTTTCTGAGAAATGAACCCCTCGACATGAGATATAACCCTGCAAACGCCTTAACCGCTGAAGCCATAGTGAACTTTTGGAGCTTAAAGGAAATTGAGAAGATTTTAAGGCTTTATGGTCAAGAAAGTTTTTCAAGGAGAATCGCCCGCGAAATTGTAAAGTCTAGACCTTTGAAGACGACTGTTGATTTGGTTATGGCTGTTGAAAGGGCAACGCCAAGCTGGTATCACTTTGGAAGAATCCACTTTGCAACAAAAACCTTCCAAGCTTTGAGGATAACCGTCAACAGCGAGTTGGAAAATTTGGAGAAAGCTTTACCACAGGCCCTTGACATAATGGAAAGCGGAGGCAGACTCGTCGTAATAGCCTTTCACTCTTTAGAAGATAGAATTGTCAAAAACTTCATGCGAAACAAAGCCAAAGAAGGCGCCTTGAAAATTTTGACGGAAAAGCCTGTTAGACCATCACGTGAAGAAGTTGCGGAAAATCCCCGTTCTAGATCGGCAAGGTTGAGAGCCGCCGTAAAAGTTTAAGAAACGCTGCAGAAACCGCGTTGACAAACAGTCTTTAACGTGTTTTTGAGTTCTCTTATTTTCTTGATTATTATGTCAGAATGCACTATTATCCATGGACTTGGATTTTTAAGGCTGCATATGCATATGGTCTTTTTTCCTTTCATTTTCGCGTAAAAAAGCTCCATGCATGTTCCCGCTGAAAGCCTAGGCATATAAGCAATTAGAACATTGCATTTTTCAATGTCTTCTAAATCGCGTTTTACGAAATCCTCAGCTGGAACCTTCTCCCACCATCCGTGTTCCGTTCCCTTGTAGATTATTTTTTCTCGTTGCCAAGGGTCTACGGGTTCGTAGCCGAAGCGTATACAAATCTCGCTTATCCTTTTGCGGTAGCCCTGCCTTGTCTCCATGCCCTGAATTGGACCTGAAATGAAAGCCTTCAATCCCATAGGCAAATAGCCTCCTTTATACGATTAAAGGGTATTACGCCAAGTTTTTATTGCCTTTCCACCCTTCTTATCCTTTAATGTCAAGTAAAGAGTTTTTCACAAGCCGCTACCGCATGCTTGGCTGGGAATTCAAAGAAACCACGCCTAAACAAGCTATTAGGGTAAACGCTATGAATGTTAAAGGCTCTAATGTTGTGGAAAGGCTGGAGAGTTTAGGGTTTGAGCTTAAGAAAATTCCATTTCTTGAAAGCGGTTACTGGATTGAAGAATCAAAATTCTCGGCTGGAGCAACAATAGAATACCTTTTAGGATACTATTCAATTCAAGAAGCCGCTGCCCAAATCCCAGCAACTCTTTTTTCAGACTTGAAAGGAAAAAGAGTTTTAGATGCATGCGCGGCTCCCGGCGGCAAAACCGTTCAGTTGGCTGATTTGATGCAGAATACGGGCTTTATTGTAGCCTTAGACGTTAATAGGCGGAGGCTTAAAGCCTTAACAAACCAGCTTGAACGTTGCAGAGTCAAAAACACTGTGGTTTATCAGTTGGACGCCAGAAAAGCCTCAAAGCTTGGTTTAAAGTTTGACCGAATACTGCTTGACGTTCCATGCTCCGGCAATTTCGTCACAGACAAGCAGTGGTTTAAACGAAGGACAATGGATGATGTTGAACGGAATGCGAGGCTGCAGAGGGAAATCCTCGCCGAGGCTGCAAAAATCCTTGAAGAGGACGGCGAACTGGTTTACGCCACATGCTCTCTGGAGCCAGAGGAAAACGAGTTCAACATGGACTGGGCTGTCAAAAAATTGAAGCTTGAAGTTACTGAAATA
>Ga0272449_1001638_pt1 | contig 22448 bp, 18 predicted proteins | sample YNPCB0241_FD_198679 | JGI IMG/M metagenome (GOLD analysis project Ga0272449, IMG submission 198679) | Hot spring sediment microbial communities from Yellowstone National Park, WY, United States - YNP-CB-024-1 | ecosystem: Environmental > Aquatic > Thermal springs > Hot (42-90C) > Sediment... | reverse complement strand
GGAAAAGATGAGTTTGGGATGTTTATTATGGGTCCAGGACTAGAACTATACAAAAGAAATTATGAAGGCCCAGTAATTAAATTTGCAATTAAATTTTCGTATAAAGAATTATTTTTAGGTGATTCCTCTATTGTAGATGACCCATCCTCGGAAAGTGGTAAGGTGATCATGTTGAAAGAATCATCTATATCTAATAGGTATGCTTGGTTTGGACCTTACATTACACTGAACCCTGGGAACTATACAGTAAACTTTAGGATAAAAATAAACAAAATATTAGAAGGAAAGATCATGAAACTCGATGTTTGGTCTAATTCTCTGAAGAATGCAATAGGATCAGTAGAGATTTTAGGTGAGAATTTTAGTAGGCCTTTTGTATGGCATACCTTTACTTTAAAAATAAACATATTGACTAGAGTTCCTGATGTAGAGTTCAGAGGACTTGAAGTTTCAAAAGATGTATCTATTTGGTTAGATTATGTTGAAGTCATACCGAGGTAGATATCCATGTGGAATTTAAATAGGCTTTTTATTATTACAACAATTTTTTTGGTAATATTTAATGGTGTGTTTTTATTAATTTATTTTAATTATAATAGAGAACCTCGTATTCTTGTTGGTGCCTTTTATTATGTCTGGTATGGCGAAAACAGACATTGGAATGATAATCCATCGAACATAGTTGTTGACTCACCTGCAACAGAATATTATTCAGGTTATTATTCATCTCTCAATGAAACCATAATCTTTTATCAATTAAAATTGATAAAAGATTGTGGTATAGATGTTTTGATCATATCTTGGACTTCAAAAAATTCCTTTGAGGATAATGCAACAAAAATAGTTTTCAAAATTCTAAAGGAACATAATATTAAACTAAAAGTTGCAATAATGGTTGAACCAATAGATGATTATGATATTAATATGACAAAACTTAACAATTTGAAGAATTATATTTTAGAAAGTTATGTTTATGCATACAATGAGCAGTATTTTTATTGGAACGATAAACCTTTAATTGGGTTTTTTGTGCCTTTAAATCCACCAGATGACGATTTATTTTCATTTAGAGTCATAGGAGAGCAACCATACTCTGACTGGCCATACTGGAATGTACCTCCAAAAATCTCGAAGGAGGGGGTTGTAGCGATCTTACCTAGATATGATGATTCACGTCTTCCTCGAGATATTAAAATCATAATAGACCCATTTTACATGGAAAAGGTATATGACGAACAGTGGAATTTTATTCTTGAAAATAAAGATAAAATTAGCTTAGTTTTAATAACATCATGGAATGAATATCATGAGAGAACAATGATAGAGCCACATTATGATGCCACAGCAAAAATAGATAATTATCATCCATATTATCTTTACGAAAAAACAAAAACATATATCCAGCAACTTAAGAGAAATAAGTTTTTTATGCCAACGATTCTACCGTTTGTTATACTTCAAATATTTATGTTTACTTTTTACCAATATATACAATCTTCAAGAGATCACTCTAAAGAACATAATATTAAAGAAGTGATTACCTTGGGTATATTTAACCGTATAATTGTTATTTTTATTGCTTTTCTAGCAAATTTGTTTTTTGGACTTAGAGTTCCATTTGAAGGTGAAATATTACCTAATTATGAAGTCCCATTATTAAATCTTTTTTCGAGATGGGATAGCGGATATTATTTAAATATAGCAATTTATGGATATTCAGAACTTAGTCAATGGGCTTTTAGACCATTATTTCCAATAGTTTTAAGATGTTTATATTCGATGTTAATTCGATCAGAGGCTCCAACATCAATTGAGTTGATAATAATAGGTTTCATTTTAAATAATGTATTATTTATAGCTCTAATAATTTTATTTTACAAATTGTCGGAGAAATTTTTCGACAAAGATACAGCCTTTTTGCTAACATTCCTATATATGATATATCCTACATCTTTTATTTTCAGCGCTATTTATCCTGAATCATTGTTTTACTTATTAATTTTATCGGGATTTATTCTTCTTGAGAAAAAACATATATTAAAATCGAGTTTATTGATCTTTTTAGCAGGTTTAACAAGACCTGAAGGATTTACTATATTCATTATCTATATAGTAATGGCAATATTGGAAAAGAAAAACATATCAAAATATATTATTGGTTCATTTCTAAGTTTTCTATCATTTATATGTTTTCTTCTATATAGCCTTTGGAGAACCGGATCGATATTCACCCCGATTCAAGCAGAATTGTTATGGAGCAGAAAAGGGATGATCGATATGATTAGAGATTTCCGAAGTCTTCAATGGAATTTCAATCCAGGAGTTAGTTTGATTTATCTTATAATTAATTTGCCCATTTTCATAATTATTTTATGTTTATTATTTTATTATTATGTAAAGCCCATTATATCAATAGAATATAATAAAGAATTGTTTAGACATATTTTCCCTTATGTTTTTCATTCCACCGTCTACTTTTCAATTATAACTTTAAGTGTAGATTATATTTCGTTTGCTCGTCTATCATTATTTTTATTTCCCATTTTTTGGATCATCGGTATATTAAAAAATAAATATTTGATTCACAGTTTAATTTTTGCAAATACATCTCTTCTAATGCTGTATTTATCCTTATATGTAAATTGGTATCATATTACCTAAGAATGGAGGGAGACCCTATGCAATTAACAATCATAATCCCGACATATAATGAGAGAGAGAATATCACAATATTAATAGAAACGATAGAAAATACTTTAAAGGATATTAAACATCAGATTATTGTTATAGATGATAATAGCCCTGATGGAACGGCTGATGTAGTTGAAGCATTAATTACTAGATATTGTAATATATCTGTTATAAGGAGACCTACTAAACTTGGATTGGCCTCAGCTATATTGGCAGGAATTGAGGTATCTAAAGGCGATGTTATAGTTGTCATGGATGCTGACCTGCAGCATCCCCCCGAATTAGTGCTTAAAATGTTTGAAGCCATTAAGGTGCAGGATATCGTAATAGCCTCAAGGTATATCATGGGAGGGAAAATAGAGGGGTGGAGTGCCTTGAGAAGAGTGGCCTCGAGGGGTGCGATTAAGCTGGCACACCTGCTTCTACCGCAGACGAGGAGGGTGAAGGATCCCGTATCGGGCTACTTCATGTTTAAGAGGAAGATCCTTAGCGATATTCAATTTGAGGGGGTAGGTTATAAATTTCTCACGGAGATATTGGTAAGATGTCCTGAGGCAAGAGTTATCGAGATACCATACACGTTCAGGCCTAGAAAAGCGGGGAAGTCGAAATTGGATGTCAAAGATTACTATAGGTATGCGATATTATGTTTAAAATTAGCGGGGTACAGACCAGCAAAGTTTGCTTTGGTGGGGGCCTCTGGCATAGCCGTTAATGAGGGGATCCTCCATATGTTGGTTTCTATAGGCATTCCAATATTCTTGGCCTCGCCGATAGCCATTGAGGCTTCGATACTTAACAACTTTATATGGAATGATCGATGGACTTTTAGGGATAGAAGAGAGAAAAAATATATGCTTAGATGTTTGAACTTCCATGGAGCTACTCTGGTAGGATCTATTATAAACTATTTAATTCTCTTAATCTTAAGTGGCATAGGTCTATCTTACTTATTTTCCAATTTAATTGGTATTCTCTTAGGTTTCATTATGAATTACTTTCTAAGTGAGGCTTATGTATGGTGAGACATTTAAATACAGAAAATATTGGACCAAAAAATTCAAGAGGAGGGAGTAGTAAGGGGATGCTTGTAAATTTTAAAGTGAAATCATATAATGAAGGGGAAATGTTGTTAGGTCTTTATAGATTTTCTATTGAGAGACTGTTAAAAATACTTTACAGTGTTGTAAAATCTCTGCTTTCTTCTGATGCCTTGATCATATTGACCATCTTAACACTGTTTAGTGCAGGGTTTTCGATATATTTCTTTAATAGACCTGTTAATCCCTCTGTTCAATTAAGTGATTTTTCCTTTAAGTTGGGTGCAGATGTTAGAACGGTGGAGCTTTCTGTGAAGGTTATGGTGGGCTCTGTGGAGTTGAAGCAGTTCTTCATCAATAATTTGACTGTTTATAGGTGGAGTTCTGATAGGAGGATCCTCAGGGAGGGGGAGGAGGCATGGTGTGTTTTGTGGTTTCCCTGGAGGATGGGTGAGGATTATGCTGTAAGGCTTGTGACTGTTGATGATAGATCCTTTGAGGTTTTGGTTAGGGCTCCAGTCTTTGAGCCTGTTCTCAGTCTAGATCTGAGGGATGTTGGGGGTTTCTCTTCTGGAGGCTCCTTGAGGGTTGGTTTGCTGTATGGGGCTGTTGGGAATGGGACGGATTGGCTTCACATGGTCCTCTTCACTTACCGTTCCTTCGATAGGCCTAACAGGTCTGTATATGTCTTCTATGACCCGAGGTTTATGGCCGGGGAGGGGTTGAGGAGGGCTGAGGCTATAATGGGATATCTGAGGAGCTGGAATGTGACTGTGAACCCCTTGGATTATGATGGCCTTAGAGGATTAATTAGGGATGAGCCTAGGAGCGTTTTGATCCTCGTGAACCCCCTCAAGGATGGGTTTGGTAGGAGGCTTTTGGATGCTGCCCCTGCCTCCCTCCTCGACCCGAATGGGAATGGCTATATCAGGGATGACTCTAGGCATGGCAGGTCTCTTCTTTACGACCTGATGGCGGATGAGGGCCTCATCCTGGTAACGGTGGGCTCAAATCAGCCCTATAAGAGGATCCTCTATGGCGATGGCTCTTATAGGCTGGCGCGGGATTCGGCGGAGGCCTTCGATGCCCACCGCTTCCTAACCCCCGCCGATGGTGACGAGAGCATTATAAGGGGTGTGGGTTTCCTCGGGGATTATTCGCCTACCAGGATCTCCGGGACCCTCGGACTAGCTTATAGGGAGGAGGCCTATGGGTTCGATAAGGAGGCTTTAGAGAGATATGGGCTGAGCTATTATGCATATGGCGAGTATAGATTATCCATGGGAGATCGAAGCCTCAGCCTCCTTATGCCTGTCTTCATCAGGGTTGGGAGGGGGGGCTGGCTCGCGATGGGGGATGGGGGCTACTGGCTCAGCGACGAGCAGCTCTCCCACGACCTCTTCATGATACTCCTCCAATCCATCTGGGATTCCGACTGGGTTCCCTATGGATGGTACTGGGATAGCGGGGCCAACTTCCACAGTGGTGCGGGCCTCATTAAGGCCGAGGGAAGATTGGAGACTGAGGGGATTCCACAGAAGATCGTCGGTGAGAGGCTCATTGTAAGGGTTCTGGGCATAGCTTATTCATCCGACCTGAAACGAGGCATCGTCGTCGAGAAGATCTTGGAGTATAGGCTTCCTTAAGGCTTATGAGCCTCTTCATGAGGGGTTCATGGTGTGGATAGGAGATTCTACGCCTTTATGATCGCGTATTCCATCTTTCTAGCGGTTCTTTATTTGGTTCCTTCGGGGTTGGAGAGTGAGTGGTATGACTTCTATGCTTATCTCGATGCTCGGGGGGCTGTTCCATATGTCGATGTCAGGGAGGGCTATCCTCCCCTGGGCTTCCTGGTATATATGCCCCTATACTATGCCTCTGGGGGTGATAGGGCTCTCTTCTCATATGGGTTCAGGTTCCTGAACGGGTCTTTTCTGGTCGCGGCGGTGATCTCCCTCTACCTCATCCTCCGGGAGGTCTCGGGGGGGTCGAGGGGCCTCCGGTTGACGCTTTGCTATGCTCTTCTGCCTTCGGTCATCGTGGCCAACATCTACTCCAACGATGTTGTGGCCCTCCTCCCCGCATCCCTCGCCATATACAGCATGTTGAGGAGGAGAGGCCTCTCCTGCGGAATCCTTATAGGCCTAGCAGCCCTAGGAAAGGGTTTCCCACTCCTGCTCGTGATCCCGGCTCTGATAGGCTTCAGAGATGGAAGGGATAGGCTGAAGCTTCTGGCCTCAACCTCTGGGGTCTTGGCCCTGGGCAGCCTGCCATTCCTGATGCTCAACCCCTTCACCTACCTCTCCACCTTCACCCATCACGGCTCCAGGGGGCCATGGGAGACCCTCTGGGCCCTCATCGACGGGTACTATAGCCATGGGGGGCTCCTCCACCCCTACTTCGACAAGTACTTCTATCATGGAAGCCTCATGGATCTTTACACTCCAAGCCCCTATGACCACGCCTTCTACGAGTGGAGGCTCAGCCTCCTCCCGTTCCTCCTAACCCTATGCCAGGCGGCCGTGGTCCTCCTACTAGCCCTCATCCGTGTGGATGAGGGGAGGGGGCTGGCCTCTCTATGCGGTCTGGTCTATTTGGGTTATATGCTCTTCTTCAAGGGTTATAGCACCCAGTTCTCCGTCTCAACCCAGTTCTACACGGTTCTGGCCGCTCTTGATAGGCCGCTGTCCTTCCTCATACCCTTGGAGGTCAGCCATATCCTTCAGATGGTCTCCTGGATGGGCTTGCCGGGGGTTCCCTTCGAGCCCGTCAGGGACCTGCACCTCCCTCTCCTGGCCTCCTCCATCATCATTAGAACCGCCATCTTCATCCTCCTCCTCTCGAGGGCCCTGACGAGGCGGGGCCTGGACCTATCAAGGGTGGGGGGATTCCTCAGGGGCGCTTCCGGGATTCTGGGACTTCTGAGGGATAGATGGATGGCCATCTCAGCGTCCTCGGCCCTCCTGGCCTTGGCCCTAGCCTCCGCGCAGGCCTACGGCTACATGAGGGGGGGCGATATGCTCAGGGTTTATGAGGGGAGCATAACGGTGGCCCTTGATGAGTGGGGGGAGGTCAGGCTTGATGGGTTGATGGAGGGAGACCAGGTTATCGTGAGGCTGGACACAGGCACATGGCTCGATGCCGAGGCCCTCACAGCCTCGGGGGAGATACCCGTTGAGAGGGGTTTGAGGAACCCCTACAACCTCAAGGGCTCCTTCAATGAGACCCTCCTCTTCTTCAGGGCTGGGGAGGGGGCCAACACCCTGAGGGTGAGGATGAAGCATCCCAAGATCCCATTCAGGGTGACCGATGGATTCGACGGTGATCTCCATGTCAACATCTCTTCGGATGGCAGAGGCCTCACCCTGAGGCTTAGAGACCTGGGCGCCGACGGGTCCAGTAGCCTCTTCAGATTGGCCTACCCAATCAAGGCCAGGGTTGATGAGGGGTTCAACATACTCCTCAGATATAAGGTCATCGATGGAGCCATGTTTAGGGTTCTCCTCGACGTCTTCGACGACACCGATGATTGGCTGTACACGTTTGAGGCTGGAGAGGACTTCCTCCTAAAATGGAATACGAGGGACCTATCAGGCTACTCTAACCTTTACGGCGATGAGGTCTCACTGATAGCCTTCGCCGTCGTGCTGGAGAATGGGGGATCCGCAGATATAGTGCTGGAGGAGATATCTGTTAATGGTGAGAATATACCCATTTATGTGGAGGATAGGGAGATGGTTAATTATAGGGTTTTTGTGGAGAGGGATTTCAAAACATCACCAAGCTATATGATTCCCATAATTCTCTTCATCGCCATCAGCGGAATTGGAACATCACACCTATACAAAAAGATGTAAAGAGGACCCGCTCATCCACAAACCCATCCAATCCTCCAAGCATATTTTAGAAGGGGATGTTTTGCTGATCTCTGGAAACCCCCTCAGCACAGGCTGGCTGAAGCCTCCATTTTAAAAGGAATCCATGTAAAGTTTATTGTGGGTTGTCCGTTGGGGTTGTCCACCCATCCCTGAATAGGGGTGGGGGGGCTGAGAGGGTCTGCCTAGGCGTCATTAAGGCCCTAGTCGGGGACGGATTCAGGGTTAGGCTATACACCCTTGACAGGGTGGACTGGAACCGCCTTGAGGGGAGGCTTGGAAATCTTGTGAGGCCCCATGAGGAGACATGGCTCATGGATATGCTGCCCATCAGGGGGGAGCACTCCCTGGAGTTTTACACATCCACCCTCTACCCCATCCTCCTAATAAAATCCAGGGCTGAGGCACCCTCCAGCCTCATCATAAACACCTACGGGGACCTCATAGAGGGCGTGGCCGACATCTCATACATCAACGCCATCCCATCAAGGCTTCTCCACCATTATCCTGGGCTAAACCCCCTCTACAAGAGAATTGCCTCAAAGGCCTACGACCTCTCCTTAAAGGGCTTGGAGGGGCTCTTCGAAAGGGGATTGATGTTGACGAATTCGAGGTTTATGCAGACCCTTCTGAAGCAGAGGAGGGGATATGAAGCCCTGGTGGTATATCCCCCCGTCGACATCGAAAGGTTCCTTCAGAACCCTGATGGGGATAGGGAGAACATCGTGGTATCGGTCTCCCGCATCAGGAGGGGGAAGCAGCTGGAATCGGCTATAAGGGTAGCTAGGATGGTGGAGGAGGGAGAGTTCATCATCCTGGGCCTCGCAGACCAGGCCTCTAAGGATTCCTTAGAGTCTCTCATGAAGACCATTAGGGATATGGGGCTTGAGGATAGGGTTAAGCTTCTAATAAACCAGCCCTTCATGAGGTTCAGGTCGGCTCTATCCAGGGCAAAGGTATACCTCCACACCCAGCCCATGGAGGCCTTCGGCATCTCGGTGGTAGAGGCCATGGCCTCGGGATGCGTCCCCGTCGTCCCCAGGCTGGGAGGCCCATGGAGAGATATTCTAGAGTTGAGGAATGGATATTATGGCTTCGGCTATAGCAGTGTAGAGGAGGCCTCGGGGAGGATCAGTATGCTTCTGAAGGATGAGGAGGAGAGGAGAGAGATCTCTATGAGGGCCCGCCTTAGAGCCGAGGACTTCGATGCCCCCATCTTCGAAGATAGGATCCTTAGAATAGTCAGGTGGATGCTAGAGAAACAATCCAATATGGTATAGTTCACCCGTATCAGACTATCCTAACCCGTGAGAGCCCATAATGAAGGAAGAGCGTATTAGTTTTCAATGGATAAATTGTGACTCATTAATAGAGTAAAACCCATTATAGTTAAATTTTTATCTTTTATTCTATAGACGACATCTTTTTAAATTTTATTATACATCCTCTTCCTATAATGCCTAATATTTTTCTTGATAGTCTCTCCATTTTAAATCCCACTTTTCTACGTATAGCTTGATTGTTGAAATCTAAGGGGAATGGTAGGATCGTGAAGTTGAAATAAGCTCTACAAATTTCTTTAAGTCCTATTTTTTCTGCTAATCGGGAAATCATGTGTGGAATGTGTACTCTAGATTTAGGTGGATTCTTCTCACCTTTAACAAGAGATAATATTTTAGGCCATATTCCGCTAATCTTAGATATCGTTTCTATTATCCAGAACGGTGTTAGGGCATTCGTAAATGTAATCATGGTTAATCCTCCTGTTTTTAATGTTCTAGATATTTCGGTTAATGCTTTATCATCTCTATCTAGGTATTCGATCACTCCCGCGCATACTATTAGGTCGAAGACTTCTCTTCTAAAGGGTAGGCATTCTATATCGGCGACGGCCATGTTCGGGATCTCGGCTCCGAGCCTCAGGAATATATCTCGGGCTTTCTCTAACATATTTTTAGATATATCAAGTCCTATCACATCATATCCCTTTGCCTTAAGGTCTAGAAGCATTATCCCTGGACCGCATCCCACATCTATAGCTATTCCTTCTCCTTCATTGATCATATTGAGGATATATTTGTGGCGGATATATAGGACGGGATACTTTCCTCTAATTCTAAAATAGCCCTCTTCAGTATATACATTTACCTTTTCATCGAAGTACCTTTTAGAAGTCTCCTTTGTATAGTTCAATATTTATCCCCTCTGAAGTGCTATCCCGATTAAACTGCATTTAAATATGTATGATGCATTGTTTGGAACGGATATTCGTCTCAACTCGTACAAATCTGTGTTCTTGGAAACCGTACCTGGAATCGTGGTGCATGCTGCTTTAAAGCCCATAGATTTGAGCAGGTCCTTTAAAGGCTTGTTGAAATCCCTCCTCTTACCTATGGGATAAGCAAAATTATAGCATGGTTTCCCTAAGAATTTCTCCAACTTCTCCTTGGATGTCGATATCTCCTCTATAGCCTCATTCAAGCTTAATCCGGATAAGCGTTGATGAGTGTGGGTATGGCACCCGATATCTATGAGGTTATTCCGCTTAAGGATCTCTAACTCATTCCATGTAATCGTTACCTGTATCTTTTGATCCGAGAAGCCTGTTTGAAGCTCTATATCTGATAAAACTTTCCTTTTTGCTTTCTCACTTAAACTAACAAGCTTAGCGTTCAATCTTCTTATGACATCAAGTTTCACTAATTGTGAAGAGATGTCATATATTTCCATCTTGCCATCTAAATTGATCTTCAATTTATCAGCCTTAGATTTATTTATCATATAGGCTAGAAGATCCTCCCATTTCGATTCACCAGAATCTAGCAGACTTGTAATCGGAAACAATGTGCATGGAACCCCATATTCCTTCAATATAGGATAAGCTTTTGTATAGAAATCGAGGTATCCATCATCGAAGGTTATAGAAACCACTTTATCTGGAAGATCAGCACCACTCTCAATATACTCAATTAGTTGAGATAGGCTCACAACCCTCATCTTAGATGCTAGATAGGTTATCTGACGCTTAAAATTGTCTATAGATACGATGTTATCCGGATAGATATAAGGACACCTGACATCGTTAATACTGTGATACATGAGTATGACGAACCTTCGATTCATAAGAAAACGCAGGATAAAATATATTCCGGAGTAATATATAAAGAAGCATAGAAGTTTAAATAAGGCTGTGGTAAGATGTTGCAATATAGACATTATTATACACCCATAAACTCATGATAGTTCTCATATGAGATGATTCGTGTTGAGAGGAAAAAAGAAGGGGTTGTTGTGTCAACTGTTATTTTATGGGTCGTGGATCCCGCCCTTAATCATATTGCCGTGGATCCATTTGGTCTCGCTTATGGTGCCCAGGCATTCGACGATGCTGTAGCCTGTTGGCTTGTAGCCTTCAGGGGTGCTCGTGTACGTGATCTCCACGATTATCGATGTCAAGCCAGGTGGAGCTTCCTGCAGCTGGTATATGCCCTCCTCGTGGAACCATTTGGTGATGTAGTAGGTATCTCTTCCCCAGTGACCCCATATGAGGAATAGGACTGTCCCGTTTAGGTCCTTGTATGTGGAGATCACCGCGTAGCCAGTTGTCTCGCTTGAGGTGAATGCCCTTGTTTTAGTTATGTCCCAGCATGTTAGTGGGACTATCTTGTTCTCCCAGCCATTGTAATCTGTGAAGTCTCCTAGAGCGAAGAATGCGGTCATGAAGTCGTTTCCATAGTATGCTAGTAGGTTGGCCAGACATCCTCCTACGCCTATCATGTTGCTGCTGGCGATGGGCCATGTTCTGCACCAGTCGTCTTTGAGGGCTGTGCGCTTGTCTGTGCTACTGTAGTAGTAGTCTGCCTTCGTATAGCCTGTTCCGAACTTGCGCATAACCCAAGGCATCTGGTTTGCGACCGCCGAGTCATACATGTCCGCTCCCGCCAGGCCATATTCTACTTGCTTGTTCTTGAAGGCCGCTGAAACTAGCGACAGGCCTGCTGAGTCAACGCTGTGGGCTTCTTTGCCAACAATGCCCCATTCGTAGCGTCCAGGAACACTCTCATTTGAATAGAGTATCTTCAAGGTTTTGCCGCTGGCCACGCTTGTCAACAGTTTTATGCTGTCATATGCGCCGTCATTATCACTGTCGTTTAATATGTATTGGGTTCCGCGTTTCCAGAGGGTTCCGTCCGGCAACAGTAGGACTCTTTCTGTGAAGTTGCAGTAGCTGTCCCACACGGCGTCTACCAATGGCTCAGCAAGCGGTATCACTTCGCCAGATGACTTGGGTCCATCGACAAACTTGACATGCCTAACGGTATCCTTGTGGATGGCCTTCAAGAGGTCCCATGGGTTGAAGACCTCATTAAGCTGATACAACACCTCCTTGTCAATATTATTGGTTCCATCAGGTATTTGGGCATCGCTGCCGTCGTTGAGTTCTGTTACTCCGTAGACGCTTACGCCTCTGAACTGGCGGTTAACCTTTACCTCACCATAGGTGTTTTCGCTATCTGCTAGGATGAAGTCCCATTCGCCCACGACGAGCGGAGCCAAGAATGGCTCGGTGACTGAATACGAATCAATGTAGTGCGGATCCCCAGCATTCATGGCTCTGAACCAGGTTTTTACCGTTCCTCTGAAACCATCTGCTGTCCAGTCGCTTAGGCTAGGCCAGAACGCGTGCCAGCCCACATACCTCTTGTCGTTTGAAATTATCTGGGCAACATCATATGTCCCACAAGCGCCAGGTTCAGGTCCATGAGCATTAATCTGTACGCCACGGTACACTACTCCTGCTGGGAGAGTTGGAAGCATAGTCCAATCTTTGTTGTAAACTGTGGTGATAGCCTCTGGAAGAGTATCCTCTGGTGGTGCAGTTCCAGCAGTGTAGAAGTGCACATAGCTACTGTAGTCCGTTGTTCCTGAAACACCTTTTTCACCTAAGTCCCACTCTTCCCTATTGCTGAACTGTATAAGCAATCCGGAGGGAATACGAATTTCTTCACCGTCTACTGTTATTGGGAGGTCTGCGAGGACAGCCTTTGCCTGGTCGATGAACTTGACATCCTTCAGGACAATAACCTCTTTCTTGACCTTGTTGAATATTATCGTTAGAACAACATCTACGAGGTGCAGGTTCTCGTCTGTATCCTCATTCCAATCGTAGATGTGTGTGGTGCTCTTGGCGGCAAACAGACGTGGACCATCATATAATATTGTTAAGGGCTCTGTAATGGCGGTTCCATTAGTCTTCCTACCACCATTAACCAAACCTTGAGTTCGATTAACCGTAAAGCCAACGAGTTCTAAGCCCTTATCATCGAAACTCTCTTCCTCCTCTGTCTTCGGGGCTAGCGGCGGATAAGTATAATCGTTGTCGACTCTTATCCAGTTCTTTCCATAGTCGCTCTTATCCGCGAAGAGGGCGCCAGCCCAAACATTTCTGGGTCCCCAATCTTCATGAACATATCTAATGTCGATGTACCAGCCGTTTATCCAAACCTTCTTAGGCAACTTTGACACGTCAACGCTTGGACCCGCCGGTGCGGCGAAGGGATCCCGTGCACCGGCATATTCTAAGCCTATATTCTGATTCGAATCGATCAACTCGCCGTATTTGCTCAGCCCAACTTTGATACTATTGGTTTTATAGGGATAGAGCACATATGTGTCGCTGTGTAGAACCCCTGGAACCGTCATGTACCAATCAGCTGATTCTGCAGCAGCCAGCACCTCTCTCCTTCCTCAACCTGGGCATATAGGGGAATCACCAGGTTTAGGGCGAATATGGCTATCGCGAAGATCCCGATAAGCTTCTGGTGTCTCATATTTTTCCCGTAAGTTAGTGGGAGGGATCAATTTAAAAAGATTTCCCTGCTTTCATAGTTTTATCATCACCTATTAGTTTTATTTGAAGGTTATTCTATTGACGAGGCAACCATTAGTTTCATTTTAAAGTCAAACTTATAACTCGACAAACCCCCCCGCCATCCACCCCACCCATAGATTGGGTTTCCTGGTAAAACCCCGATAAGGAGAAAGCGCCTTTAACCTGAAAAAAGGCAGAGGATAGCAAACTATGCCCGCCCTTCCAAGCTCCTAAACCGAGACCCAAGTTTATCCTGGAAATAAATCCTAGCCTTTCTTATCGAGTTTGCTACAAAACAAATAGACAATTCATAGTAAACAATAAGAGAAAATAGATTATAACAATCTCCAAATTTCTCGATCTAAATGACTACAAGCTAAAACACCGTGGATGTGCCTATAAATTCAAATTTACACACAAATAAAGTTGATCACATCTTAACTCCCTCTGCTGATGATGATTGTCATGCATGTTTATACATATTTTAAGGTTCTAATCACTCAACATATATAGCCTAAAACCAACATCTAAACCAGTAAAATCAACATTTAAAGATGAATATATCCTCTCTCAATTGCAATCATATACATCAAAAATCTACTCAATTATCTTTCCGACTATGAGCTCGACGCCCTTCTCCTCGGCCATCTCCCTCATCACCCTCTCAGCATCCCTCCTCGCCGTGAGTATCACGAGGATCTTCCTGGGCTCCCTCGAGTACCTCAACCTAGCCAAGTCGGCCTTCCTCAGCAGCTTAGGCATCTCATCTACCGACTCAGCATACCCAGTCGCCTCCCCAACGATCAAAGGCTCCTCCAGAAAGAGGTTGACCTCCTCCCCATCGATCACTCCCCTTCCCAGCTCGGCATCCTCAGGTATCTCCCCCAAACCCCTCAGCTTCTCGGATAAGAAAACCCTAACAAACTCCTCAAAGGTCTGCCCGAAGAACCTACCCAGCTCGCCGAAGCCCCTCACCATAGCACTCTCCAAAGACTCAAACCTCCTCTCCAAGGAATCCATCCTCCTCTCGATCCTACCCTGACCATCCTTAAGCTCCCCAACATCACCCTCAACGGAGGCCACCCGAACCTCAAGCCCCCTGACGCTATCTTCCACAGAGGTTAGTCTATCCTCGAGCCTAGACTGGCCATCCTCAAGCCTCTTAACACCCTCCTCAACTGAGGCCACCCTATCCTCAAGCCCCCCAACGCCGTCCTTAACTCCCTTAACACCATCTTCAAGGGAGGCCACCCTATCCTCAAGCCTTGACTGGCCGCTCTGGAGCTGCTTAATGACCTCGAGCATCTTGTTGAAGTCCGCCCTAAGCCTGGCCTGCTCCCTCCTCAGCCTAGCCTGCTCCTTCCTCAGCTTAGTCTGCTCTTCCCCCATCCTCGTCTGCTTTTCCGAGAGCTCGTCGAGCCTCTTCAGAACCTCGGATAGGCCCAGGTAACCAGCGACGGCGTAGCGGAACTCCCTATCCACATCCAGGAGCTCCAGGAACTCCCTCTTCAGAGACCCCATCCCCAAGCAAGGATAAGGGCGACCCTCACATATTTAAACCTTTAAACCCATATGATCATCATTCCACATCACCTTTAATTTTTGATATATATTAAGTCCCTCAATTTCTCCAAATATTTATTTCATATCTTCTTAGCCTAATGCCTAATGCCCTTCACAGATCCACCATCCCACTCAGCTATTTCTATCAAGACCCCTCCAATGCATCTCACTCCATTCTCCCCGATCCCAGCGAATATCTCCTAAAGCCTCCAATGAGCCTTCCTAAGACCCCAAAATCCATTTCAGCCCCCAATCCGCCAAGGGTTGCATCTATTGATAGAGATCTTAACCATTAGATAAATACCCCCTCCCTCTCCCATAATCTCAGAGGATAAATCGAGAGGTTCTCAGGAGCCTAAATACGCCGAAAGACGATGAGCGTGAAGGATGGCCGAGGATCATCCATAGCTCATTCCCATCCGCCGTCGAGGCCTACACCCTCAACCCCCTCGGGAGGGATGATAGAACCGAACCCCAGCCAGAAAAGAGCCAGCCGAATGGATCCTCAGGGCGCCATCTGAAACCCTGAAAGGGAATCCCACCCTCCATCGGAGCGAGGGGGCCGACTACGCTTTATGCAGATAGATGACATCCCTCTACCCTACAGGAACCATGAGAGCCAAAGGCCTATCCGAAGATCAGGATAGTGAATCAATCTTTATTAGAATGGGATGCCTAGAAGATCCGGGTCCGTAATTGACCGTTCTAGAGCTGCCCGAAGAGGTCTACCAGCTCATCGCAGAGAGGGCCAGGAGGCTGGGAACCTCCGTGGAGAAGCTCGTTATAGATGCCGTTGCGAACCTCCTCGACCCCTCGATGAGGGTTAAGCTCTATCTCAGGCTCCAAGAGAAGCTCCTAAGGGATGCCGAGGAGCTCAACTCGAAGGGCGACCTGGTACAAGCATCTGAGAAGTACTGGGGCGCAGTCTCATCCCTCCTCAACGCGGTGGGAGAGAGGGAAAACCTACCCCATTACACGCACCGAGACCTAAAGGAGATAGCCATCCACCTGACGGAGAAGGAGGGGGATAAAGAGTATACCAGGCTCCTATCGAGCGCCGAGACCCTCCACGCCAACCACCACCACAACTTCCTAGGGAAGACCTCCTACGACGCCCATAGGGAGGACGCATTGAAGCTTATAGAGAGGCTGAAGAGGTATCTAGGGGCATAATCTTCTAATAAGCATTTGAACCCCGCAGGGGACCGCTAATATGGTCGAAGAGGCTAAGCACCAAAGATCAGGCCTCATTCTCCAAAAAGGCTTGATCAATTTTTGTATCAAGATAAAGGGTTTTTATAAAAAATCCCTTTTCAAAAAGAGGCTTAAAAAACAAATTAGAAATCAACGCAAAAATCTAGGGGGGTACTGCATGTCGGGGGGGTCGGAAAACCCCCAAATACAACATCCCAGGCATGCATATGATCCTAAATTTAACCGTAATTTTATGGTTCAACCCCTTCCTCTAACTTGGTCGAAGTCTTCATCATAGCTCACTAGGGTTCAGTGTAATGCAACTCTCTCCTTAACCTCTTCCTCTAAAATCTTCTTCAAGTCTATTTTTCTTGTCAACTTTCTCTTCGATATGGAGCAGAAATCTTCAACGAACCTCCCGGGATCCTCGGCACGCCTGATCGATAACTCCCCCTCCCTCATCTCCATCAGGATCTCGTCCCCGGGCTCGATCCCCAAGGACTCCCTGAAGACCTTCGGAACGACGACCTCCCCCTTACTCCCGATCCTCCTCCTCACCACAGCTCCAACCATTAAGCAAGAAAAAATAAACTCTACATTTAAACATTTTCATATATACACTTGAAGTTAAGGCAGCCGTAAAAGAAAGAGATTTATTCATTTAATGCGCATACATTATTGTTGATATGTTGAGGGGAGTTGAAGAACTGCTTAAAGACGCTGAAATCCTCTATGAAGAAGCTTTAAAGGAACTTGGGGCGGGAAGGTTGAGAAAGGCTGCCGAGAATGCCTGGGGTGCAACAGGTAGGGCTACCGATGCCCTGCTCTATGCGCGTGCCAAGTTTGAGGTTGTCGGGGGCTTGGGCAGAACCAGAGAATTGTATAAGTTAGCTTTAAAGGATAAAGAGGTTGAAGAACTCAAAATAACAAGAGATTATAATGAAAGAATCCTGCATCTTCATGGAAACTGCTTCTATGAAGGAATAGAAATTATACCTGGAGTTGACTTAAAAAAGCTGATAATAGAAACAGGAAATTATATAGAAAAAGTGAGGAGGCTAAGCTTACACCAACGAATCTAATCCAATTCACCTCATTCAAAGCAAGATAAAATCCCCTAACAAGAGTAAGACTGGAGGCTTTAACTCCCCCTTACAGTTTCCATCGGTGGCCCAAGCTTCTCTGAAGTAGGTCAACTCAGAATTAAACGTTGAATTTGGATTTTGTGGATTCTAGTTTTTATTCAATGATTCAGCCTCAATTATTAACTTTCTTATTTCTCTTAGCCTTTCTTTAACTTCTTTCTCATCTATATTTTCAGATATTTGCTTTATGGTTTTTGCCGTCTCCTCAGCTATTCTCAGCCAAACCCTCCTCTGGCCTGAAGATATCCGGACGAGCCTCCCCTCCACCCTCCTGTGCCTCGTCTCCCCCCTAGCAACCCTGGCTGAGAGCTGGAATACCTCCTCAAGGTTTCGGAAGAGCCTACCCCTCAACCTCTCAAAGCCCTCCTCAACATCCCTCTCAGAATCCTCAACCCGACTAAGGGCGTATCTATTAATAGAAACCTTAACCATTAGATGAATACCCCTCCCCCTATATCAAAGGGCCTTTAAAGAACCTTGAGGTGTGGGCGAGTCGGAGGCAATGCCCCGGGAGAGCCAACCAGCTAAGCCGTCTCCAGGCAACCAGACTTAGCTTTCTCCTCTCAGCCTAGTCAACTCAAGAAGGCCCGAGGCAAACATCTCCCAAGCTTGAAAACTCTCGGCTTCCTTGAGATGAACGGTGAGAACCGCCAGTTCAACCGAAAATCCCGTAAACTCTCTGAAACTCATAAACCCGAGAAGTGTTCCCCTACTCCGGGGCATAGGAACACATTTTAGGATCCCCTTATGATCAGTTATTGGAGTAAGGGTAGAGAAACAATGGGTGAGGCCGGTTCCGAGGAGAAGTCTCCCCTCGGAGAGTTGATTGAGATCCTGAATCAATTAAAAGAGATACTTAATCTGACCGATGAGGAGATCGAGGCATTCTTCAAGGTCTTGAGAAAAGCTGTTGAAGTCGGTAACATAGCGTTTGATGTCGGAGGCACTAAAGTATACATAAGAAAATCATGGAAAGGCTTTGGCTATTACCCCCTAATCCTAGAGATTACCCATGAGATAGAGGGGAAGAGCGAGACCGTTCAATATGATCTCTCCCTACTCGAAACGAAGAAACTTAAAATTAGAAGAACTGATAATAGATAAGAAAAGTTTATCTTACTCGATTCAATACATGTGCTTAATATCGGCATTCAATCAACCCTTCTCCAGGCCCTGTGCTGCAGCTCTACAGAGGTTAACTCAGACCTAATGCAACCCTTCATAGCCCCCCAATTAGCCTCCTCGAGCGCCATCTTCACACCATCCCCTTCTCATAGCCGTAATGCTCCATCACCCTCATCCTAGACCCCTTAGCCAAGGCCTCTGAGACCTCAGCCAAAAACAACTTTTATCATTAGTACAAATAATAACTCCTAAAAAACCTTTCCAATACCACAACGCCATCAGAAAAACGAGTTCTGAGCTTTTCAGATAGTTATTACCAATAAATAAGATGTGAAATATTAAGAACATTGCAATTTCCTTAAGCCTTCTCCACTTATCCTCTACATCTCCACCGATCATCAAAAAAATTAAATAGTGAGGTATATTTATCCATGTTGGAGATGGATGTCCCTTCTCGAAGAGGCTTATAAGGCGTTGGAGGAGTCGGAGAGGGAGTTCAGGAGGTATATGGAGATTAGAGAGAGGATCGTCTTTAGGGATGCTTGTGAAAAGGCGTGGTTAGCCTCTGTTCTGGCCACAGACCATCTGTTGACCTCATATGGCTACGAGAAACCCGGAAGCGGCGAGGAGAGGAGGAGAGGGCTTACCATGCTTGAGAAGAAGGTAGCTATGGCGAGACACCTTGGCATAAGGGATAGATTCGGATCAAGGGCCTACCATCTTCACACCATAGGATTCTATGAGGGAGGGTTGGATATTGAAGAATTTGAATTAGAAATAGAAAAAGTTAAAGAATATTTAAAGATCTCCGAAGAACTATCTAAATTAGCAAAAATTAATGGAAATTAGAGGATTATTCTTCCCCATCTCAACAACCTGACTAGGGTTTGGGAAGTTGGAGTTAACCCTTCTCAGGCGGCCTCAGCCTCATCGACCCGGCTCCAGGGGGGTGGTAGAGCAGTCTGCTCCCGTAGTATGGGTCCGGCCCGACGAGCCCCATCGCCCTTCCAACGGCCTCCTCGACAGTCAGCCCATCGTTCAGCATGGCCCTAAGAAGCTCCAGGACAGCCCTATCCGTGTGCTCGGCCTGAACCTCCCCATCCCAGCCTATGAAGACGCCCGCCCCCCTGTAGAGGAAGGCCTCGGCCATCATGAGAGGCGTCTCCCAGTAAAACCCATAACAGCTGTTAAGGATGACCGTAGAGTTCTGGAACCTCCCAGAGGAGGCCTCCTCGAAGAACCACGGGGGGACCGCGAAGTATGAGACCTCAGGCCTCCCATAAATCCTAGCGACGGCGAGCAGTCCCGCGGCCTGATAGTCGAGGTATCTCCTCTCGTCGTAGACCTCGGTGGTGAAGAGGACCGTCCCCTCAGCCATCCTCCCCCCGCCTGGGAGCTGCCTGTAGAGGGGGCCCGCGTGAACCCTGAGAATGATCAGCCTATATCCCCTGGAGGGCAGAAGCCTGTAGAATTCTACGGTCACCTCCTCAGGCCTTACGATGTCCACCTCGAAGCCCGCCCCCCTAAGCAGCTCGGAGGCCGCCTCAATGAACTCCTGGTTGGGGTGATGGATGAGGCCGTCAACAATAACCGCCCTAGGCCCCCTCCCAATGCCAGACCCATAGAAGTGGACAGCCAATATGATGATGGCGAAGACCATGACCGATGAGAGGAGGAGCAGCCCGAACTTCATCTTAGAACCTAAAGTCTTCTTTACAACCTTGGCTCTAGACTTCCTCGAAGCCCTCAATCTCCGCCCTCCCCCAAAAGGGCCTAGCCCTTGATCCCCCACCAAATTATGAAGGAGACAGGGATTTAAAGGAGACAGCCCCCGCAACCAAAGCAGCATCCAGCAAGCTTTATCAGAAGAATGCGTCGAGGAATTATCAAATCAAGAGAAGGTTATGGATTTGAAGGATTCAACCCTCCCCAGCCTCCTGATCATCCTAATTCTATTCACACCCCTCAGGGTTACATCAACCGGCGGAAGGGAACCGGAAGCCGCTGAGGGGGAGTTCCTGATAGGCCTTAGAAAGGCAGACGAGGCCTTATTCAGCCTTCTAGAGAGGAGTAACCTCCAGGTTGTCCGGAGGATAGACGAGATAGGGGTCATTCTGGTAAGGGCCAGAAATGGCTCATTGGTCTCGGAGGCCGTCATGGCATTGGAGCAGCACCCGGCGGTGGAATATCTGGAGCCCAACTACCTGGTGGGGATCCCCGAGCAAGAATTGGGCCCCAGCTTCACATTGGAAGAGGGGAGAACATCAGTGGCGGACCAGGAGCTGAACGACCCGCTATTCTCCTCGGACCCATACACCGGGAGGGGCCAGTGGAACATGAGGGTGATAGGTATGCCTGATGCCTGGAGGCTGGAGGGGGGCAGTAGGGCCGTGATAGTCGCGGTCGTGGATACGGGGGTCTTCTACAGGCATAGGGAACTCCAGTCCAGCTATAAGGATGGAGGATACGACTGGGTCAATAATGACACAGACCCGGATGATGACTACGGCCACGGCTCATGGGTCGCAGGAATAATAGCTGCAGAAACAGGAAATGGATATGGAGTCGCGGGCATGGCTAGGGTTTCGATAATCGCGGAGAAGGTATTAAACAATAGAGGTACAGGAACCGTCGCGGACCTGGCCTCTGGGATCACCCACGCCGCAGACCTGGGAGCAGATATAATAAACCTCAGCCTAGGACTATACTCCTACAGCGAAACCCTGAAGAGGGCCATAGACTACGCGTATGGGAGGGGCTGCCTCCTCGTGGCAGCGGCCGGGAACATGGGGACATCCCAGCCCTACTACCCCGCAGCCTTCGAAAACGTGATAGCGGTGGCCTCAACCTATGGGGAGCCAGATGATGTCAGGGCCCCATACAGCAACTATGGAAGCTGGATAGCCCTCTCAGCCCCCGGAGGCTATGACCAAAATGGGGACGGGGTCCCCCAGACAGGGGAATACTGGATAATCTCCACGGACAACAGGCAGGACTCATATAGGCTTGGAACCGGAACCTCGGCCTCCACCCCCCACGTCTCGGGCCTCGCCGCCCTGGTCAAGAGCCACAACCCCAAGGCCACAAACCTAGAGATCCAACGCCTAATGGAGTCGACAGCCCAGGATAAGGGGGCGCCCGGAAGAGACGAATACTACGGGTATGGGAGGATAGACTCGTATAGGGCGCTGAGGGAGATGGCCCCAAAATCCGTCGGCGGAGAGGGAACGGCCATCCAAATCCAACATTGGAGTGGAGCCAGGCGAGGAGGCCTAATCCTCGCCTCAACGGTCACCATAGCCATCCTAGCCATCCTGGTAGTCAAGTTTAGGTTCAAAGGTGAGAACTTAAAAGGGGAGAGTAGAGACCCGATTATAGGGCGGCTTCAAGATGGCCCCTAGGGAGAAGATATCCATAATAACCCCGACATACAACGAGGCCGAGACCCTACCCAGATTCATAGAGTCCCTCACGGAGGCGCTGCGGGGAGGCTACGAATACGAGGTTATAATAGTCGACGACAACAGCCCAGACGGGACAGGAGCCATCGCGGAGAGCCTCGCCGAGAGACATGGAAGAATAAAGGTGGTCCACAGGCCAGGGAAACTCGGGTTGGGGACGGCGTACAAGGAGGGCTTCAAAAGGGCCTCGGGAGAACTGATAGTCTCGATAGACGCCGACCTGAGCCACAACCCCGAGGACATACCGAGACTCCTGGAGGCTGTGAGAGAGGCGGACATAGCCATAGGGAGCAGGCTCGTCAAGGGGGGGAAGATAATGGGGAGGAGCCGCTGGAGAGACCTCATGAGCATCTCCGCCAACGGCCTCATAAGGCTGCTCACAGGCCAGCCCATCAGGGACTGGACGAGCGGATTCAGGATATACAGGAGGGAGGTACTAGAGGCCATACTGCCCAGGGTCGCCTGTAAGAAGTGGGACTACC
>Ga0272449_1001637_pt1 | contig 22456 bp, 17 predicted proteins | sample YNPCB0241_FD_198679 | JGI IMG/M metagenome (GOLD analysis project Ga0272449, IMG submission 198679) | Hot spring sediment microbial communities from Yellowstone National Park, WY, United States - YNP-CB-024-1 | ecosystem: Environmental > Aquatic > Thermal springs > Hot (42-90C) > Sediment... | reverse complement strand
CCTCCGCCGCCAGGCCGAAGAGTTCCCGCGCCTCCGCCACCACGAAGAGGGAACCGGTGAAGCAGACCAGGGCCTCGCCTGCTGCCAACTGGGACGCGGCCTGCCATGCCGCCTCCACATCCCTGGCCTCCACCACGTGCGGGAAGCCCTGCCCCCTCGCCGCTTCGGCGACCTCCTCTGCTGGCAGGGCGCGGGGGTGGTGCGACCGGGTGGCGACCAGGACGTCCCCGCCAGCCCGCAGGGCCGCCAGGACCCCGGCGACGTCCTTCCCAGAGGAGAACCCCACCACCCAGATTACGGGCTGCCCGGGGTGCGCCTCCGCCAGGGCCTCCACGAGCCGCCGCGCCGAGTCCGCATTGTGGGCGCCATCCACCAGGGCCAGGGGGGACCGGTGCACCACCTCAAACCGGCCCGGCCACGTGGCTCCCTCCACCCCCTGGACCACGGCCGCCTCTGGAAGCCGCCACCCCAGGGCGCGCAGCGCGGCCACGCCCCCCAAGGCCAACCGCAGGTTCGCCGCTTGGAACGCACCCCCCAGCGCCAGGTGCACGGACGCGGGGTCCACGGGGTACGGCTCTTCCCGCTGGATGGGAGGGTTCCCCTGCCGGTAGTCCCGCACTTCCAGGCCCTCGGCCTGGGCGCGCCACCAGACGGCCCGGCGGCCCTGCACCTCTTCCTCCAGCACCTGCAGGACCTCCGGCGCCTGCTCCCCGGAGACCAGGACGCCCCCCTCCGGCACGACGCCGGCCTTCTCCCGGGCGATGGCCTCCAGGGTGCCGCCCAGGATGTCCACGTGGTCCAGGCTGACGGAGGCCATCAGGGCCACCTCGTGGGGCAGGGCGTTGGTGGCGTCGTAGCGGCCTCCCCGGCCGACCTCCACCACGGCGACCTCCACCCCCTGGTCCGCGAAGTAGGCCGCGGCCATGACCGTGGCCAGTTCAAAGGTCGTGGGCCAGTCGCTCTGGGGGTGGTCTGCCACCCACGCCTCCACCAGGGGGCGCAGGACCCCCACCCGCCGCACGAACTCTTCCCGGGAGATCAGGTGGCGCTGGACCTGAATGCGCTCGCGGAAAGAGTGGAGGTGGGGCGAGGTGTAGAGGCCGACCCGGTACCCCGAGGCACGCAGGGCAGCCTCCAGGAGGGCCGCCGTGGAGCCCTTCCCCTTGGTCCCGGCGACGAGGATGCTCCGGAAGGCCGCCTCGGGGTTCCCCAGCAGGGCCAGGAACGCCCGGACCCGCCGAGGCGCCCCCTCGTACCCCGCCCAGCGGGCGTGCCCTGTGTGCTCCACGAAGCGGTAGAGGTAGTCAATGGCCTCTTGGTAGTCCGGAGGCGCGCCGCGCATGGCTTCCGCCCTTCGGGGAAGTGCCTAGAGGCCCAGCGCGGCCCGGTGCCGCCAGACGAGGAAGAGCGTGGCCAGGCCGAAGCCGGTCACCCAGAGGTGGATGGCCGCTTCCAGGGCCACCTCGGCCGTCACGGGCCAGTAGAGGCCGTTCTGGGCGAAGAAAAGGAAGTCCATCAGCCCCAGGAAGACCAGGGCACCTGCCGCAACCCAGGCCCAGGCCGCGCCCCAGGTACGCCTCCGCCAGAGGCCGACGCCCCCGAGGACGCAGGCGAGGGCGGCCCAGCCGTCCGCCAGGGGGAAGGACCGCTCCCATAGGAACCAGCCCGCGCACCGCTGGGCCAGGTACCCCACCTGCTGCGCCTCGTAGTCGGCGAAGAAGGCAACCCAGAAGGCTGCCGTCCCCAGGCCCGTGAGGACGAGCAGGACCGCCACCACCCGCAGGGTGCGCCCAGGCGATGCCCCCTTCTCCTGCATTTCTCAACCCTTTCGCTGCAGGGCGGAGCGCTTCTGGTCAAAGGTGCGCCAGCCGGCCTTCAGCCGCTCCAGCGTGAAGCCGGGCTCCCGCACCGACCGGATGAACTCCTGCTCCACCTTCTCAAACTCCCGGGCCATCTCGGCCAGGTCCGGCGCGACCTCCGCCGGGATGACCAGGACACCGTGCTGGTCGGCGTGGATGAGGTCGCCGGGGCGCACCACCACGCCCCCCACCTGCACCGGCTTGCCGAAGTCCACCAGGTGGATGTAGGCGTGGGAGACGAGGACATCGCGGGCGAAATAGGCGAACCCCATCGCCGCCACCTCGTCCAGGTCGCGGACGCCGCCGTTGGTCACCGTGCCCACGAACCCCAGCGCCTTGTGCACGGTGGCGTTCACTTCCCCCCAGAAACTGCCCACGCAGGGGGGATCGTCCAGGTCCTGGAGGACCGCCACCCGGGGCCCGGGGATCGTCTGCGTCCATTCCCAGTAGGCCTCCCGCGAAGGGAGGTTCCCCGAGGGAGGCGCGAAGGCCCGCATGCAGGCCGTGCAGGCGTAGCCCACCATCGGCTTTTTCAGGGGCAGGATGCAGCGGATCTCCGGGCGCATGAACCCCTGGTTCCGCGGCCGCACGTTGAACATCTCAATGGCGTTGGAGAGGGTCGGGGTGCTGAACTGGGCCAGTTCTTCCAGTTGTGCGGGAGTGAGAGGTGCAGTCATGCGAGGTCTTCCTCCGTATAAATTGTCGGTGCCTTCCAGGGACGGCCCTATCCCCGCTGCCTACGGCAGCACCTCCTTCCCCCCGCGTGCAGGGAGGAAAGCGGGTTGGGGGGATAGGACGGGTTGAGGTCCGAACCTCACTCCGGCGGCTCTTCCAGCCGAAAGCCGTGCCCGCGCACAGTGACGATGTACTGGTGGTCCGGGTCCACCTCGGCCAGGCGCTCCCGCAGGCGGCGCACCAGGGCGTCTATGGCCTGCTCCGAGATGCCGGACTCCGATTCCCCCTCCCAGACAGCCTCCACCACGCGCTCGCGGTCCACCACCCGCCCGGCCTCGCGGTAGAGGAGTTCCAAGAGCCGGAACTGAGGCGGGGAGAGGGGCGGGACCAGTTCCCGCCCCCGCACCCAGACGCGGCGCCCAGAGACATCCAGGCGCAGGGCGCGCTCCTTCCGCTCCGTCGGGGCGAAGCCCAGAGGGGCCGTGGCCCCGGCGTCCACGAAGGCCAGCCGGAAGCGCAGGGCGATCTGGATTTCATCGCCATCTTGGAGGCGCGTCGGCCCCGTCACGGGGAGGCCGTTCAAGTACGTCCCGTTCTTGCTCTCCAGGTCCTGGAGGGTGTAGCCGTCGGGGCCGCGCTCCACCAGGGCGTGCCGCCGGGAGACCAGGCGGTCCGGCAGCACGATGTCGCAGGCAGGGTCCCGCCCGATGACCGTGCGCGGCCGGTCCAGGCTCCAGGCCCGGGCTTCGCCCTGCCCCCCTTGGAGGATCAACATGGCCGATTCCCGCTCGTGCATGCCCTTGTCCCCCTTGACAGGATGCCCGTCTTACGTTATAGTTTGGCCAGCACCGCCCCCCACTGCGCTGAAGGTTTGTTCTGGAGGAGAAGCCCCATGCTTGAGCCGCTCCCGCCGGGAACGGTGCTCCGTTCGCGCTACAAGATCATAGAAGAGGTGGGCCAGGGCGGGATGGGGGCCGTCTACCGGGCGGAGGACCTCACGCTGGCCGGGCGCCAATGCGCGGTCAAGGAGGTGAACCCCGACCTGGGCGGCTCGCCCTCCCTGGTGGAACAGGCCCGGGAACAGTTCTACCGGGAAGCCAGCACCTTGGCCCGCCTGGACCACCCCAACCTCCCCAAGGTCTCCGACTACTTCTCCGAGGGGGGACGGGAGTACCTGGTCATGGACTTCGTCCCCGGCAAGGACCTGCGCGAGATCGCCAACGAGGCGCGGCGCAGGGGCGAGTTCCTCCCCGAAGAGACGGTCCTGGAGTGGGCCCGCCAACTGTGCGACGCCTTGGAGTACCTCCACGGCCAGGACCCGCCCGTCCTCCACCGGGACATCAAGCCGGCCAACATCAAACTCACCCCCAGCGGCCTCATCAAACTGGTGGATTTCGGGCTCGTGAAACTCCTCATCCCCGACGACAGCCGCACCATCACCGTGGTGCAGGGCCGGGGCACGGTCCAGTACACCCCCTTGGAACAGTACGGCGGCGACACAGGCCACACCGACGTGCGCACGGACATCTATGCTCTGGGGGCCACCCTCTACCACCTGGTCACGGGGCAGCCCCCCGCCGATGCCAAACAGCGCTTCCTCTTCCCCAACTCCCTGGTGGACCCGCGGGAGATCAACCCCGCCCTCTCGGACCGCACGGCCGAGGCCATCCTCCGGGCCATGGCCATGCACCCCCACGAGCGGCCGGAGAGCATCGCCGAGTTCCGGCGCCTCCTCCTGGAGGAGGCTGAAGTCCGCAAGCCCCTCCGGGCAGCCCCGCCCAAGTTCGGAAGCCGCCACGCCCCCGCCAGGGCTGCGGAGCCCTGGCCCTCCGCCCTGCGTGCCAACCTGCCCCTGGTCGCCCTGGCCCTCCTGCTCCTCGCCCTGGCCGCGGGGCTGACCTTCTTCCCCTCCGCCCTGTCGTTCCTCTTCTGAAGTGCGGGCCTGCCTCAGGACCGCCGCTCCCACGAAAGGGAGAGCAGGCTCAGGAGGCCGAAGAGCAAACTGACCACCGGTGCCTGCCACGCCCTGGGCAATTGCCGGAGGGGGCCGAAGGCGTCCAGCCACCCCACGGCCCAGAGGACGTAGCCGACGGTGGCCAGGATCACGCCCCACAGGGCGTACCGCACCTGCCTTGCCCGTCCGTGCCCGCGCCCTTCCTGGACGGCGAAGCCCACTACCCCTGCCAGGACCGCTGCCCCCAGGGAGAGGGCGAAGCCGCTGGGCGGCACCCCCTCCTGGGCGGGGGCACGCCGTTCGGGCGTCGGCGTGGGCGTGGGGGGCAGGGTGGGCGTGGCTGTGGGCCGCGGCGTGCGCGTGGGGGTAGGGGTAGGCAGGGGCGTCGGGGTTTCGGTGCGCGTGGGGGTGGGCGAAGGCTCTATCGTCTCAATCACGGCTGGCTGGCCCTGCTGGATGGTCACCACCACCGTGGTGGAGCGCAGGCCATGCCGGCTCACCAGGGAGATCTCCAACTGGCCGATCCGCTCCAGGACCACGGTGGCGCGCGCCACGCCGTCCTTCGTGGTGGCGGCGATGCGCGGCAGTTCCAGCGACTCCGCCGGGTAGAAGAGGCGGAACTCCACGGGCGTGCCATCGGGCACCAGGTGCCCGTTGCGGTCCAGGATGGGGCTTGTGGCCAGTTCCAGTTTGTCGCCCACCTTGACGCCCACCGTCCCGGGCGTCCCTCCCGCGGGCGGCGCGTTCACCACCTTGATCTGCACCACCTGTCCCGGGTCCGGCTCGGTGCGTTGGATGAGGTCGTAGTTGATGCCGGCCACGCTCACCGGCGGCGCGCCGATAGGGGTGAACTCCTTGAAGAGGGCCCGCACGGCCACCTCCACGAAGGGGTCCACCTTGCTGTAGGCCGCGTAGTAGGCCGTCAGTTTGCTGATCTCCGTGGTATCCAGGTAGTAGGGGGCGTTGAAGGCGATGACCACGATGGCCTTGCCCCGCAGCGAGTCGGTGCGCGTCCTGAGGAACTGGCGCAGGGCATCCGACTCCGGGTAGCGCTCCGTGTCCACGTCCAGCGCGGCGAAGATGAGCCAGTCGGCTTGCTTGATCCTCTCATCCAGGACCCGCTCCTCTTCCGTCCACTCTTCCGGGGGCGCGGTCAGGAGGTGCTTCAGTTGGGCGTACGTACCGCTGTAGATCTGCTCGGGGTCCACCTGGCCGCTGGCCTCCGGGCCGTAGAGGTGCAGGATCCAATCCTGCAGGGCCGTGGGGGCCAGGAGGGGGAACGACGGGCAGCCAGTGCAATCGCGGACCTCACGGGCGTCCGTGATCACGACGATGCGCTCGTCCGGGAGAGGGGGGCTGGGGAGCCGGTCGGCCAGTTCCTCCGGGCCGGGGTAGACGAGGCTGAAGCCCTTGCGGGCCACCTCCACCACAGCCTCCCGCCGCTTCCCCACGGAGGCCAGGGCCATGGCCGGGTCCACCTGGGTCTCCTCCAAAGTGAAGGAAGGGTAGAGGCGCACCTTCAACTGCAGGATGCGGTACAGGGCAGCATCCACCCGGCGGCGGAAGTCGGCATCGGCCTGGTACTTATCTTGGAAGAAGGCGATGGTCCGCTTCATGTTCTCAAACTGCTCGGGCCAGGAGTCAGTCAGGGCGAACTGGGAGAGGAGCAGGAGGTCGTTCCCAGCCAGGAAGGCGTCCAGGGCCACCCGGCGGGCGGGGAAGTTCTGCTCCTGGGGGTCGTAGTAGCGGCGCACGGCCCGCACCCCCAGGGCATCGCTCACCAGGAGGCCGCCCCGTTCCCGCCAGGGGGCGAACTCCGGCAGGCCCATGAGGGACTGGAGTTCCGGCGCGAAACTGATGGGCGGGGTCAGTTGGCGGATGTTGCCCTGGAGGCCGCGGTAGCGGATGTGGGACGACATGAGGCCGTCGGTGGAGGCGTCGGCATCCACCCCTTCCACCCTGGTCGCGGCGAAGAAGGGGGCCAGTTCAATCTGGTACAACTGCTGCAGCGACTTCTGGACCGTTGCCGCCTCTTCGTCGGCGCGGCGGTCGCTCTCGCCGTGGCCGGGGAAGTGCTTGGCCACCGTGGCCACGCGCCCACCGCTCCCCTCGTGGACCCCCTGGATGTAGGCCGTGCCCAGCCGGCCCACCCAGAAGGGGTCGCCGCCGAAGACGCGGGTCCCCAGGTCGCCGCCGCTGTAGGGGTGGGGGTTGCTGAGGACGTCCAGGCTGGGCCCCAGGAGCATGTTGATCCCCAGGGCCTTCAGTTCGCGGCCCGTGACCTCGCCCATGGCGTAGGCGCTCTTCTCGTCCCAGGTCGCGCCGATGGCCATGGCGCTGGGCAAGGGGGTCAGGCCCGAGCGGATGCGGGTGTAGGGCCACCCATCTCCCTCGTGGTCCACCGCGATGAAGAGGGGGATCTGCACGGGCTCCCGCGGTGGGGTCCCTTCTCCGGAAGCCGGCTGGGCGGGCGAGGTCATGGCCAAGGCCTGCAGGCGGTTGGTGAGTTCGGCCACCTGCTGGGGCGTGTCCTCGCCGTTCACGAAGTTGCGGTTGCTGGCCAAGAGCACCACCCCACCGACCCGGTACTGCTGGATGAGGACGCCGATGTCCGACTCCGGCGAGACGTCCGAGCCGACGAAGGTGACGAGGAAGAGTTGCCCCACCCTCTCCCCCACCGACATGCGGTTGATGAGGTCCGTGATGCGGGGGTCAGGCGCGGCGTGCGCGGAGGGGAGTGCCAGCCTGCCCTGGAGCAGGAGCACCCCGACGAGGGATAGCAACGCTACCGCCTTTCGCCAACGCGCTTGGCGCAGCATGGCCCGAAGGCACTCCTTTCAGGACTTCTCAGAGGTGCGCGGGCAACACAGGTCCAGAGTTCCGAGCCCGGGGCGAGGCACGCGCCTCGCCCCCTACAGGCCCCTCCTTTTCCATCCTTGCTGTGGCTCCGCGGTTTGGAGTATACTATACGTGCCCAGGCCGGTCAAATGGCCTCGCGGCGAGGCTCCACAGGGGGCTGGCCAGATCGTTGAGGGCAGGGGCGAAACGAGGATGTCCTGCGCACGCGACCTTTGCAACGGGTTTAATCTTCCATTATTGCCTGGGCCGTAGCCTTGCTTCTTGACCAGAAGGCTCTGCAAGGCGTTGGGCGCCCCTCTGGGGGTGCGCCGAGGAGGTGAGATATGGCAACTTCCAAGGGTCCTACCTATCCCGTGTTGGTGGCCATCGTGCTGGGGGGCATCGTCCTGAGCCTGATCGCCGGGTGCGTGGGCGGGGCGGTCGCCGGGTACCTGGTGTACGACTTCCGCGCCCGGCAGAAGCCCCAGGCCCTGCTCCCGCCCACGCCGACGCCCGTGCCTGCCACCCCTGAGGTGCCGCAGGTGCTCCCCATGCCCCGCTGGGGGTGGGGCGGTGCCCTGGTGCAGTACGTGGAGCCGCGGAGCCCGGCCGACGAGGCAGGCATCCAGGTGGGGGACCTCATCACCGCCGTGGAAGGCCAGGCGGTGGACGCCGCCAACCCCCTGGACGAGGTCCTGCTGCGCTTCAAGCCGGGCGACCGCGTGGAGATCACTGTGCAGCGGGGAGGTGAGGAGCGGACCCTCCGGGTGAAGCTGGGGGCCCGGCCCGACGACGAGAGCAAGCCCTACCTGGGCGTCCGGTTCACCATGGTGGGCATGCCCTTCTTCCGGCGCAGCGATTGACGCCGCGCCCCCCACGGCCCGAAGGGGCCTGGCCTCATGCGCCGGGCCCCTTCTTTTTCCGCTCCTGGATGGCGCGCTGGAGTTCGTACAGTTTGTTCAGGGCCTCCAGGGGGGTCATGGTGGCGATGTCCAGCGAAGCGATCTCGTCCACCACAGGGTCGGAGAAGGGGAAGAGGGGAAGTTGGTAGGGACGCTGGGGGCCAGGGGTGCCGGGTCCCCGGTGGCTGTTTTCCTCAAACTCCCGCAGGAGTTCCTCGGCCCGCTGGATGACGGGCCGGGGCAGCCCAGCCAGCTGCGCCACGTGGATGCCGTAAGAGCGGTCCGCCCCGCCGGGGACGATCTTCCGCAGGAAGACCACCTTCTCCCCATCCTCGGCCACGGCCACGTTGTAGTTCCGCACCCGGGGCAGGAGCCCTTCCAGGGCCGTCAGTTCGTGGTAGTGGGTGGCGAAGAGGGTCTTGCAGCGCAGGCGGGGGTGGTTGTGCAGGTACTCCACCACGGCCCAGGCGATGGAGATGCCGTCGTAGGTGCTGGTGCCGCGCCCGATCTCGTCCAGGATGACCAGGCTCTTGGAGGTGGCGTGGTGGAGGATGTTGGCCGTCTCCAGCATCTCCACCATGAAGGTGGATTGCCCGGCGTGGATCTCGTCCTGGGCCCCGATGCGGGTGAAGATGCGGTCCACCAGGCCGATCTCCGCCGCGTCCGCCGGGACGAAGGAGCCAATCTGCGCCATGAGCACGATGAGGGCCACCTGCCGCAGGTAGGTGGACTTGCCGCTCATGTTGGGCCCGGTGATGACCAGGATGCACTCCTCCGGGGAGAGGTGCACGTCGTTGGGCACGAAGGGCTCGTCGCGCAGGGTCAGTTCCACCACCGGGTGCCGGCCCCCGAGGATGTCAATGCGGTCCCCCTCGGTGAGGACGGGGCGGACGTACCGGTGGCGGTGCGCGACCTCGGCCAGGGCGACGGCCACGTCCAGTTCGGCCAGGGCCTCGGCCGTGGCCAGGATGCGGTCTGCCGATTCCCCGACCTTGGCGCGCACGGAGCGGAAGATCTCCGCCTCCAGTTCGCGGATGCGCTCCTCCGCGTGGAGGATGAGGGATTCGTACTCCTTCAGTTCCGGGGTGATGAACCGCTCCGCGTTGGTCAGGGTCTGCTTGCGCACGTAATCGGCGGGGACGAGGTGCAGGTTGGGCTTGGTGACCTCCAGGTAGTAGCCGAAGACCTTGTTGTACCCCACCTTGAGGGATTTGATGCCCGTCCGCTCGCGCTCGCGGTTCTGGAGGCCGGCCACCCACTCGCGCGCCGCCTTGGCCGACTCCTCAATGCCGTCCAATTCGGGGGAGAACCCCCGCCGGATGACCCGCCCGCCGGCCAAAGTGGGCGGCGCATCCTCGGCGATGGCATTCTCCACAAGCCCCACCACCTCGGCACAGGGGTCCAGGCCTTCCCGCAGCCGCCGCAGCGCGGCGGCCAGGTTCCCCTCCGCGGCGGCTTCCCCCTTCTCCAAGGCCGAGCGCAGGGGCTCCACCGCCTTCAGGGCTTTGGCGATGCCCAGGAGGTCCCGAGGGCCTGCCGTACCGCTGGCCACCCTCTGGGCCAGCCGCTCCAGGTCGCCCAGGCCCTGGAGGCGCTTCGCGAGGTCCAGGCGGAGGCGCGTGTCCCGGTAGAAGGCCTCCACCGCGTCCAGCCGCCGCTCCAGCCGCTCCCGGTCCAGGAGGGGCTGGAGCAGCCGCTTGCGCAGGAGGCGCCCTCCCATGGGCGTCCGCGTCAGGTCCAGGACGCCGAGGAGCGAGCCTTCCGTGGAGCGGGTGCGGAGGGTCTCCACCAGTTCCAGGTTGCGGCGGGTGGCCGGGTCCAGGAGCATGAAGTCGGAGAGGGAGTAGGTGTGTGGGGGGCGCAGCCGCCCCAGGGTCTCCCGTTGCGTCTCCTGGAGGTAGGCCAGCACCGCGCCTGCCGCCTGCACCGCCAGGGGCTTTCCCCCCAGGCCGAACCCCTCCAGGCTGGCCACGGCAAACTGCCGCTTGAGGGCGTCCGCCGCCTGGTCCAGGTCAAAGGACCAGTCGGGCACCTCGGTCAGGGCGGCGCGGTGCCCTTCCCGCAGCCTTGCCCACCAGTCCCGGCCCGCGGATGCCGCCACGAGCACCTCAGCCGGGTCCAGCCTGCCCAGTTCCTCGGCGAGGAGGGCTTCCACCTCCCGGCCTTCCAGTTGGGTGGCGGCAAACTCGCCGGTGGTGATGTCCACGTAGGCCAGGCCGGCGCGGGGGCCTTCCACCACCACCGCTGCCAGGTAGTTGTTGCGCTTCTCCTCCAGCAGGGCTGGCTCCGTGACCGTGCCCGGGGTGACGACGCGGATGATCTCCCGCTCCACCAGCCCGCGGACGGGTTGCTCGCTCACCTGTTCGGCGATGGCCACTTTGTAGCCCGCACCGATCAGTTTGGCCAGGTAGGTATCCAGGGCGTGGTAGGGGACGCCGGCCAGGGGCACGCGGTGGCCCTTTCCCACCGGGCGCGAGGTGAGGACCACGTCGCAGACCTGGGCGACGATCTTGGCGTCCTCGTCAAAGGTTTCGTAGAAGTCCCCCAGGCGGAAGAGGACGATGGCGTCCGGGTACTGGCGCTTGATCTCCAGGTACTGCCGGCGCATGGGTGTGGTCATGGCACACGCAACACCTCGCGCAGGGCTCCCGGGGGATTATACACCAAGAGGAGGAGGGGACAAAACGAAAGGGCGGGGGGTCCGGTGCCTCTGGTGGCCGTTTGTGGGAAAGCCACCAGCGTAGGGGCTCTCATGCACCGTAGCACTGGCTCCCCCGCACCACCAGCACGGGCCTGCGGCTCTGGCGCACCACGTTCTCAAAGGTGCTGCCGGTGAAGAGTTCCGCCACGGGGCTGCGGCCGCGTGACCCCAGGACGATGAGGCACACGTCCTCTTCCTCGGCCGCCCGCAGCGTTTCCACGAAGGGGATGCCGTGGCGCAGGAGGACTTTGACCCGGGGGATGCCGTAGAGCACGAGCGTCTTGCGCATCTCCTCCAAGCGGGCCAGGTCCTCGCGGTCAAACTCGGCCACCTGCTCCGGCGGGCGACGGGCCATCACCCGCTCGTCCTGGACATGGAGGAGGACGACTTCCTCCGTGCCTGCGGTCCGCAGCCGCTTGACCACATTGAACGCGGCGTGGGCGCACGGGGAGAAGTCCGTGGGGTGGAGCACGCGGTGGAAGGTGCGGGCGCAGCGCCGCCGGCACTCCACATGGCCCAGGTGCCGGACCACGTCAAACTTCTCCACCAGGACGGGCACGGAGGCAGTCCGCACCACCTGGTGGGCAACGCTCCCGAGGAGGAGTTCCTGCACCAGGCTCATGCCCTGCGCCCCCATGATGATGAGGTCCACGTGCTCTTCGTCTGCCACCTTCACAATGACGGAGGCAGGGGGGCCCACTTCCAGGCGCATGCGCACGATGAGGCCCTGACCCTCCAGGGCCTGCCGAGCAAGGCGGAGGCGCTGCTCGGCGCCCCACCGCACCTCCTCCAAGATGTCCTGGTCCAACGAGCCGCCCAGGGGCACCTCGGCGGGGCGGATGACGCCCAAGAGCAGCACCTCCTGCAAGCCGGCCGCCTTCCACTCAGGAAGGCAGTCCATCACGGCGGTGGCGTAGGCCGAGAAGTCCGTCGGGAAGAGAGCACAGCGGAACATCACCCCTCTACGGATCCCCGATAGGTCAGGGCACGCCGGAACCGCAGGGCCACGTTGACCAGGAGGATCAACACTGGCACCTCCAAGAGAGGCCCGATGACCGTGGCGAAAGCCTGGCCAGAGTTGATGCCGAAGATGGCCACGGCTACGGCGATGGCCAGTTCAAAGTCGTTGCTAGCGGCCGTGAACGAGACGGCTGTCGTCTCTGGATACGAAGCCCCCAACCAGCGCGCCGTGAAGAACGCTGCAAACCACATCAACAGGAAGTAGGCCAGGAGGGGAATGGCCACCCGCACCACGTGCATGGGCAATTGCACGATGTACTCCCCTTTCAAGGAGAACATGACAATGATGGTGAACAGGAGGGCCACAAGGGTGACCGGGCTGATCTTCGGGGCGAATCTGGTCTCAAACCATTCCCGGCCCCTCCACCGGATCAGGCCAAAGCGGGTGATCAGGCCAGCCAGGAAGGGGATGCCCAGGTAGATGAAGACCGTCTTGGCAGCCTCGGCCATGGAGACAGCCACGTTCAGGCCCTCCACCAACCCCAGGCGCGTCAGCAGGAAGGTGATGAAGACCCAGATGTAGACGGCGTAGAAGAGCACCTGGAACACGGCATTGAAGGCCACCAACCCTACGGCCAGTTCCCGGTCTCCGCCGGCCAGTTCGTTCCAGACGATGACCATGGCGATGCAGCGGGCCAGCCCCACCAGGATGACCCCGACCATGTATTCTGGGTACTGGCGGAGGAACAGGATGGCCAGCCCGAACATCACCAGCGGGCCGACGATCCAGTTCATGGCCAGGGAGAAGGCCAGAAGCCTCGGCTTGCGGAACACCCGGCCCATCTCCTCATACCGCACCTTCGCCAGGGGCGGGTACATCATCAGGATCAAGCCGATGGCGATGGGCACCGACGTCGTGCCCACCTGCAGTCCAGCCACCCACTGGGTCACTCCCGGCAGGAAATATCCGATGCCGATCCCCAGGGCCATGGCGAGGAAGATCCACAGGGTGAGGAAGCGGTCCAACACGGACAGGCGGCGAGGCGCAACGGCTGCCTTCGCTTCTGCAGTTCTGGCGGTGACGTGCTGGGTCATGGTGACAAAGTCCTCCTTAGTAAGAAATTGGGGTCAGGGATTGAAGACGGTTATTCTCTGTCCAGAGGTCGCGTCCGGCCAACCTTCACACGACGAGGGGGGCACGCGCGTGCCCCTGGCCTGGAAGCGCGCCCATCGCCTTCGGAAGCCTTGCCGAAGAGGCGCATGTAGGCGGCATGGAACCGGCGCAAGGCGTCCTCGTCCAACCGGTAGTAGACCCACTGGGCATCCCGCCGGTCCTGGACCAGGCCGGCCTCCTTCAGCACCCGCAGGTGGTGCGAGGCCAGGGGCTGGGAGATGCCCAGGCCCTCCGTGATGTCGCAGACGCACATCTCGCCCTCCGCCAGGAGGGCCAGGATGTGCAAGCGCTTCTCATGGGCCATGGCCCGCAGCCCCCGGAGGAGGAGGTTCACATCCGCCTCCGAGAGGGGCACATGGGGCTCCACGGGGGCTTGCCCCTCCAAGGTGTCCGACGCGCTCGTCTCGTACATAAACCATCCTTGATATAGAAGGCCCGAAAAAACGCGCCTTTCGGCGCTCGGGCTGGGACGGCACGGCCTCGCGGCACCTGGGAGTCACACGGACGACGCGGGCCGTGCCGCCAGATGGGCTGATCAGTGGTGGCCGTCCTTCAGCCAGGCCTTGACCTCATCCTTGGTAGGGACGTACCCGAAGCAGACGACCTTCTCGTTGATGACCAGGGCCGGCGTGGACAGGATGGGGTACTTCACGATGTCGGCGAAGTTGGTGACCTTCTCCAGTTGCCCCTCCACGCCCAGTTCCTGCATGGCCTCGCGGGTGATCTGCTCCAACTTCTTGCACTTTGGGCATCCGCTTCCCAGGACCTTGATGTTCATGGTGGACCTCCTTGACATGTAGGGCTCATTATATGCAGAACCGGATGCTCCGCAACTCCGGGAGGCTCTTGGGGAAGCCCGGCGTTCACCCTGCCCCGGCCTCCTCCAGCAGGGCCAGGAGGCGCTCCCGCTTTTCTGCATGCTCCTCAGTGAAGAGAGGCGTGCAGGCTTCCACCGAGACTTGGCCTGTGGTCAGTTTGGTGGCGAAGACGAAGCAGGTCGGCTCGCCGCAGGCCCGGCAGTTGCCCCCAGGGAGCAGTTTGTAGACGTCCAGCGCCACCAGCCGCCGCCGTCTGGCCAGGCTGGGCTGGATCTCGCCCCGACGAGCCCAGACCTCGTTGATGCGGGCGATGAGGCGCTCCACCACTTCGGCCGCCTCGTCCCGGTCCTCCAGGTTGCTCACGGCCAGTTCCCGAGGCCGCACGCTCACCGCGCGCCCTCCCATGCGCCAGGTGAGGATCTGCGCGTCGTGGTCGTAGATGGCCCCCTTCCAGACCGCGTTCAGGTAGGGGAGGACCTCGGAGATGTCGTCCTCCAGGTGGGCGAACGCGCTCCACCGCTCCGCCCCCGGCTCGCACGGGGGCGAGGTCACCTCCAGATCGTACCGCCGGATGAGCATCTCCTCCCGGTCTGTCGTCATGCGCTCTCCTTTCACTCCTGCAGGGCCTTCAGGATGGCCTGCTTGACCTTCTGCAGGTCGCCATCGCCGAAGGCGAAGGTGGGCTTCTTCTCAATGCCGCAGTCCTGCTCAATGGTGATGGAGCAGGTGGGCTGAAACCCCGCTTCCACCACGATGTTGCGGGCGCAGTTCTTGTCGCAGCCGTCCACGGTGATGATGCGGCGGGCGGCTCGCGCCTTCTCCATGACCGACTCGCTGCGAGCCGGCAGCGCGCCCAGGCAGAAGATGCACGCCTTCCGAGGCGTCAGTTCCCGCACCACTTCCAGGGCGGCCAGGCCCGAAAGGGTCCCCACGTTGGAAAGCCCTCCAAAGCAGACGAACAGCGCGTTCTCCGGCCCGCTGGGTTGGTCCTGCTGCAACTCTGTCATGGTGAGACCTCCTCGTGTGTCAAGGTGAAGGTGCTATATTGTGGTGACGGCCTTCAGGCCGCATCACATCCCTCAAGAAGACGTGCCCTTCCTCAGCCCCAGGGCGAGGGCAGCGATGGCGACCACCGCTGCCACGGCCGCGCCAGCCACAAGCATCCCCGACGGACGCCCCTCGGGCGTCTCCACAGGCTGGGGCGTGGAGGTGGGCGCGGGTTGTGCAGCCGAGGGAACGGCTGGCAGGGCCACGCCGCCCAGCGCCAGGTAGGTATCTACGCACTCGCGCAGGCGCTCCCGGACCTCCTGCTCGCCCACCAGCGCGTACTTGCCGATGTAGACCTGCGGCAGGCGGCTTTCGGTGACTCCATAAGCCGCTTCCAATGCCTGGAGCAGCGCGTAGTCCTGGGCCGACCCTTCCAGGTCCCGGCGGTCCACCCGGAGCCGCTCCCCATAGGCTTCTTCAAGGGGCTTGAGAAACTCCCGGTCCAGGGCGATGCATGGTTCGCAGCGCCGATCCCCGAAGTAGTAGAGGTGCACCACCGGCGTGTCCGAGCGCACAGGCGGCTCCTCGGCGCAGGTGGGACAGAGGTGGCGGGTGGGGATAGGCTCAGGCGTGGAAGTGGCCGGCTGCCCAGGCCCGGCCTCCAGATAGGCCGCGTAGAGAGGCGGCCATTCCGTGCCGCCGGCCTCCAGGTACCGCTGCACCAGGGCCTCTGCCTCCTGGCGGATGGCCTCGTCTCCCAGGAGCACCTCGCGGCCGACGAAGAGTTCGGGGATGGTGGCCTGCTCGGGGGGCACGCTGTAGGCTTCTTCCATCTCCAGGAGCAACCGGTAGACCGCGGGATCGGAAATCTCCAGCAGGCGCAGGTCCAGTTGGCCGCCGAAGCGGTTCCTGAGCGCGGGGAGGACTTCCTCCTGGATGGCCAGGCAGTGTGGGCAATCCTTGGAGTAGAAGAAAAGGGCGCGGACCACTGGCTCCTGGCCCCAGGTCAGCGGGGCGAGACACGCCAAGATGAGGGCTGCGGTGCCTGCCCACAAGGTTGCTCTCCTGGCCACGCCCTGTCCTCCTCCCGTGTGCGTGCTCGGTCCCTACAGCCTCGCCAGCGCCAGGCCGAAGAGGTAGCCGGCCAGCGTGCTGAAGACGGCCACCAGCGAGACGTAGGCAGCGGTGCGCTTGCGCCCCAGGATGCGGCTCGTCACCAGGATGCTCTGCAGAGAGAGTTCCGGGTCGGCCAGCAGGTAGGCCAGGAGCGGGCCGCGGTGCATGCCCAGGTCCAGGAACATGCGGGCGATGGGCACCTCCACCAAGGTCGGGAAGTACATGAAGACGCCGAAGAGCACCCCGATGAGGTTGGCCCAGAGGGTGTTGCGCCCAGCCAGGGTCTGGATCCAACTCTCGGGGATGATGGCCTTGAAGACGCCCGCCCCGAACACCCCCACGACGAGCAGGGGGAAGATCTGCTTGACGAAGCGCCAGGTCTCCCACAGCCACTGGGCCACTTCCTCCCGCTGGAGGCCCCAGCGGGCCGTGGCCACCGTCCCCAGGAGGAGCAAGGCCACGGCCATGGCGCGGCCGGTCAGGTCAATCCGGAGGCTGGCGGTGGTCTCCACCTTGGGGGCAGCCACCAGCAGCGTCAGGATCACCAGGGCCAGGGAGGCCCACGTCCAGCCGTTGGCTTGCTCCAGGACGCGGTTCAGGCCCAGGGCTGCCGTGCCAGCGATGACCACGAGGAGCGCGATGAGCAGGGCCCCCTGGAGGTTGAGGCTGAGCCGGGCCAGGCTCTCCAGGAGCGCGGGCGGGAGGTCCACCGGCAGCGTCCACGAGGCGTAGGCCCGGGTCAGGGGGGCCACCTGCAGGGTGCCGGCGATGAGGAGGGCCACCAGAAGGAGGAAGAAGGCCCATACCGCCGGCCGCACGCGGCCCTCGCCGGCAAACAGGGCGCTCTCGGGGACCGCCTCCCCGTTGCGGAACAGGGCGGCCATGATGAGGCCGATGCCGATGCCGAAGGCGATGGAAAGGACGATGCGGGCGATGGCGATGTCCATGCCGATGGCCGCGCCAGTGTAGGCGATGGCCAGGATGTTCACCGCCGGACCCACGAAGAGGAAGGTGATGGCCGGGCCGAGGCCCGCACCCCGCTTCCAGATGCCGGCGAAGAGGGGCAGGATGGTGCACGAGCACACCGCCAGGACGAAGCCGCCCACGGCGGCGGCAGGGTACGAGATGTACTTGGGCGCTTTGGGGCCCAGATACTTGGTCACGGCTTCCTTCGGGACAAGCGCGGTCAAGGCGCCGGCGATGAAAAAAGCGGGCACCAGGCAGAGCAAGACGTGGGCCGCCAGGTAGTCCAGCAGGCTCACCCAGCCGGACGCCACCATGCGCAGGACGAGAGAAAACAGGCCTTCCACAACGGACCTCCTTGAAGCCTCAACGGGCTAGAACGTTCCTCGGCCGGGATCCGCGCTGCCAGAGCGCAGGGCCTGCGGTCAAGTCAGGGGATTATATGCAAGGTTTTGCAATTGGTCAAATAAGGGGGCCCCTCCGGTTGCATTGAAGGTCCATCCCGTGTTGGCCACGTGCGAGGCCGCGGCAGCGGGGGAAAAGGCCCATGTGGTACAATAGGCTGGAGGTCGCATCCGTCGCAAGCGAGGGAGGGGACGTCATGGCCATCTGGGGCGGGATAGAGGCGGGCGGCACCAAGTTCGTCTGCGCCGTGGGCACGGGGCCCGGGGATGTCCGGGCGGAGGTCCAGTTCCCCACCACCACTCCTGCGGAAACCCTGGGCCGGGCCATCGCCTTCTTCCAGGCCCAGCGGGGGAGGGGGCTGGACCTCGCCGGCGTGGGCATCGGCTCCTTCGGCCCCCTGGACCCCGACCCCGCTTCCCCCACCTTCGGTTACATCACCACCACCCCCAAACCCGGGTGGGCCTGGGTGGACGTCGCCGGCACGGTCCGAGAGGCCCTGGGCGTGCCAGTCCGCTTTGACACCGACGTGAACGCCGCCGCCCTGGGCGAGGCGCGCTGGGGCGCGGCCCAGGGCTTGGATACCTTCCTCTACCTCACCGTGGGGACGGGCATCGGCGGCGGGGGCTTGGTCCACGGGCACCTCTTGCACGGCCTGATGCACCCCGAGATGGGCCACATCCGCATCCCCCACGACTGGCAGGAGGACCCCTACCCGGGCTGCTGCCCCTACCACGGCGATTGCCTGGAGGGGTTGGCCTCCGGTCCGGCCCTGGAGGGGCGCTGGGGCCGGCGTGGGGAGATGCTCCCCGCCGACCATCCGGCCTGGGACCTGGAGGCCCGCTACCTGGCCCTGGCCCTGGTCAACTTCATCTGCACCCTCTCGCCCCAGCGGATCGTCATGGGGGGCGGCGTGATGCGGAAGCGGCACCTCTTCCCCCTCATCCGGCGCGAGGTGCAGGACCTCCTGGCTGGCTACATCCAGGCACGGGCCATCCTGGAGGAGGTAGAGGCCTACATCGTCCCCCCGGCCCTGGGCGACCGGGCAGGGGTTCTGGGGGCCATCGCGCTGGCCACAGAGCCCTCGGTGTGAACGGCCCTGCCCGTTGCGCCTCACTCCCAAGAGGGGACCGAACCCCAGGCGGCCTGGGTGCTGGTCCACCACCGGCGTCAGGACTGGCTACAGGGCCAGGCCGAGGCGCGCCTCCAGCCAGCCCCGCAGGGCGACGATGCCCCCCACCTCTCCCGCCGTCAGGAGGAAGCCGAGGGCAAGGGGCAGCGCCAGGTCCCGCGGGGACCGGGCTGCCCCCTCCCGCCCCAGGAGCACGGCAGCGATGACCGCGTTGACGAGGGTCAGCAGGGCCACGACGCCCAGGGTGCTCCAGAAAGCCACCGGGCCGTAGAGGACCCCTGGCCCCCAGGCCACCAGGGCCCCGCTCGCCCCCAGCACAGCCCACAGGCTCGCCAGGTCCCCCCACGTCTGCAGGGGAGGCTCGCGGTCGGGCACCTCCCACAGGGTCAGGTTGGCCACTGGCAGGGCCAGGTTGGCCAGGGCGACCCCGTTGAGGAGGCCCGTCGCCAGCCGCAGGAGGTTGCTGGGCGCGTAGAGGTGTGGCACGCCGGGGAAAAGGGTTAAAAAGGAGTTCAGGCCGTCCACAGCCCAGGCCGCCATGGAGAGGAGGAGCACGGCCAGGATGCCCGCGGGAGGAAGGGCGCCGCTGCGGTCCCGCCCCCGCCAGACCGCGGCGAGGAGGCTCACGGCCGCCCCCAAGAAGGTCCCCGTGCACCGGGCACAGAGGGGCAGGGAGCGCCCTCCCAGGAAGAAAGAATGGGCCGGCCACTGGTGGCATACCGCCCTTCCCACCCCGTGGAAGAGGTCCTGCACAAAGGGGGGCACTTCCACCGAGAGGGCCGCAGTTAGGGCCAGGCCGATGGCGAGGAAGGCCGCCCGGCGGCGCGCCGGGGCCCTGGTCCGGCGGTCCAGGGGGCGTTCGCCCTCTGTGGGGGGATGGGGCTGGGCGTCTTCCATACGTGCTCCTCGCGGTCTATTGGGCGGATTATACACCTGGGAGCCCTGCACGCCAAAGAAGCCGCAAGCAGCCTACGAGGGGGCACGCTGCCCTCGGGGGCACAGCCTACCCCGGGCCCTCTGGCCCCGGTCGCGCAGTGGGGGCGGGACACGTCCCGCCCCCACCTTTCCAGGGCCAGCCTCCTACCCGCCAGGCCGTCCTGCGTGAGGCTGGGGCACCCCGGGAATGTGCCCCTACCGGGCCGGCGGCGCTGGCGAGAGGGGGTGGTAGATCACCGTCAGCCGGGGCCGCAGGTTCGGGTCCGAGTGCTCCGAACTGTAGGCGTTGTACTGGACGTTGGTCCCGGCCAGCGGCTTGAGGACGAGGCCGTAGTTCGTGGAGGGGCTGTCCACCCACCCCTGCACCAGAGGCGTGACGTCAAATTCGTACCACACCCCGATGGTGTCCCACACCACCTGGTCGGTGATGACGCCCGCGCGGTCCGTGGGGCCGTCGCAGCCGGCCACCTCCCACGGGTTGGCCACCGCCGCTAGTTGCCAGGTGGCCTGGGTCTCCACCCACTGGCGCAGCACCTTGTAGACCTGGGCCACCAGGCCGCTGGAGTTGCTGCGGCTGAAAGCATAGAGGCCCAGTTTGGCCTGCACCACAGGGGAGCCGGGCGGGATGGCGCTCACGTCAAAGCGCAGGAGCACCGGCCGCACGTTGGTGGCCCGCAGGGCCAGGTAGGTGGCCGTGCCGTAGTTGGAGGTCGGCGACCAGGCGTCTATGAAGGTATCGTCGGTCCCCAGGTACCCCCCGACCCCCTGCTGGAAGAGGAGGACCACCGTTGGCAGAGGCGTGGGCGTGATGGTGGGCGTGGCCGTATGGGTGGGCGTGGGCGTCACCGTGGGCGTGGGCGTGATGGTCCCTGTGGGCGTCACCGTCGGCGTATCGGTGGGGGTGCCGGTATGGGTGGGTGTGGAGGTGGGCGTCGGCGTCGGGCCGACGCGGTAGGCCACGATCAGTTTGGGCCGCAGGTTCGGGTCCGCATACTCCGCGCTGGCCACGTTGTACTGCACGGCCGTCGCCCCTGTGGCGCGGACCAGCACCCCCAGGTTGCTCCCCGGGTTATCCACCCACTCCTGGACCATGTCGGTCACGTCCAACTGGTACCAGGTGTTGATGTTCTCCCAGGATACCTGGTCGGTGAAGGCGACTTCCCGGTCCGTGGAGCCGTTGCAGCCGGCCACCTCCCAGGGGTTGGCCACTGCCGCCTGGTTCCACGTGGCCTGGGTCACCACCCACGGCCGCAGCACCTGGAAGGATTGCGCCACCAGGCCGCTGGGGTTGCTGCGGCTGACGACATAGAGCCCCAGGCGGGCCTCCACCACGGTGATGTTGCTGGGGAGGCTGCTCAGGTCAAAGCGCAGCAGGGCCGACTGGATGTTGGTGGCCCGCACCCAGAGCACCGTGCTCGCGGCGTAGTTGGTTGTGGGGGCCCAGGCATTGATGAAGGTGTCTTGGGTGCCGGTGTAGCCGCCCACCCCCTGCTGGAAGACGACCACCGTCGGCGGGACGGGCGTGTTCGTCCAGGTCGCCGTGGGCGTCGGCGAGGGGGTAGGGGTGGATGTGTCCGTCGGCGTCGGCGTGGAGGTGGGCGTCTGCGTATCCGTCGGCGTCGGCGTGATGGTCGGTGTGCCGGTCTCGGTGGGCGTGGGCGTGATGGTGGGCGTGTTGGTGTCGGTGGGCGTCGGCGTCACCGTGGGCGTGTCCGTCGGCGTGGGCGTGTCGGTCGGCGTGGGTGTGATGGTGGGCGTGGGCGTCACCGTGGGCGTCGGCGTGACGGTGGGCGTGGGGGTATGGGTCGGCGTGGGCGTCACCGTCGGCGTGGAGGTCGGTGTGGGCGTCGGCCCCGGGGCGTAGCGGATGATCAACTGCGGCCGCTGGGAAGGCGTGCCCCACTCGCGTGCGTAGAAGGCGTAAGTCACGGTCAGGCCCGAGCCGATGAGCAAGACCCCCTCGTTCCCGCTGGGGTTATCTACCCAGTCCTGCACAGCTGCCGTGATGTCAATGTCCACTTGGGTCATGCTCGGGGTCATGACGCTGCTGCCGGCGGGCGTGAACTCCCGGTCGCCCGCCCCTTCCAGCCCGGGCGCGGCCCACGGGACCCCCGTCTGGGCCTCGTTCCAGGTGGAGCCCAGTTCGGTCCAATAGCGCCGCACCTGGTAGGCAGTGATGGTGATATCCCGGTTCTCCGTGGGCGTGGAGTACTGGTAGAGGCGCAGCACGGCCGAAGCGATGTAGGAACCCGGCGGGATGCCCGTCAGGTCAAACCACAGGAGCATCCGCTTGGACCCTGTGGAGCGGAGGTGCATGTACCACAGGTAGCCGTAGTTGGTCGTCGGCGAGTACTCGCGGATGTGGGTATCCTTCTGTGCCGTGAGGACGAGGACCTCCGTGGTGGGCGTCGGCGTGGGGGTGCGGGTGGCCGTCGCCGTGGCCGTGGGCGTCGGCGTGACGGTGGGCGTGGCCGTGTCGGTCGGCGTGGGCGTGATGGTGGGCGTCGCGGTGGCGGTCCCCGTGTTGGTGGGGGTCGGCGTGATGGTGGGCGTGGGCGTGATGGTGGGCGTCGGCGAGGCCGTCGGGGTGGGCGTGACCGTCGGGGTCGCCGTGGCGGTGGCCGTGGCCGTGTGGGTGGGTGTGGCCGTGGGCGTGGGCGTTGGCCCCGCGGTGTAGTAGATGATGAGCAACGGATGCTGGGCGGGGTTGCTCCACTCGCTGGTGTAGAAGGAATAGGTCACGGTCAGGCCAGAGCCGATGAGCAGGAAGCCGTGGTTCCCGCCGGGGTTGTCCACCCAGTCCTGGACCGCCCCTGTGACGTCAAACTCTACCTGCGTCATGGCCGGGGTGATCTCGCCGCTGCCAGCAGGCGTGAACTCTCGGTCGCCCAGGCCGTTGCAGCCCGGCGTGACCCACAGGACCCCGGTCTGGGCCTCGTTCCAGGTGGCCTCCAGTTCCGCCCAGAACCGGCGCACCTGGTACGCGGTGATGGTCATGTTGCGGTCCTCCGAGGGGGCCGAGGACCGGTACAGGCGCAG
>Ga0272449_1001632_pt1 | contig 22499 bp, 22 predicted proteins | sample YNPCB0241_FD_198679 | JGI IMG/M metagenome (GOLD analysis project Ga0272449, IMG submission 198679) | Hot spring sediment microbial communities from Yellowstone National Park, WY, United States - YNP-CB-024-1 | ecosystem: Environmental > Aquatic > Thermal springs > Hot (42-90C) > Sediment... | reverse complement strand
GCCTTTTCCCTCTGAGCTATCTTGGTGATGCCCTGCGGTACGTCACCGTTGGTGTTCCCACCCAGTTTGGCCTTGGAGTGGATTTTTTCGTTCTTTTTGCCTGGCTTCTTGGGTCATTCCTCCTTGCCATCCGGTTTTTCCGGTGGGAGTGACCTCCTCCTGCCCTTTCAAGGGTGGGCTTCCCTTTCACAGAAGGAAACTTACATGGATGTGAGGGTTGCCCCCAGTATCCGCGCAAGTGGCCCCCCTCTCCGGGGGCCTGAGCTTGGGCTGGTCCAGCCCTACGACCTGATCAGGGCCCAAGCCAAGCCCTTTCCTCAAAAATGACCAAGGCAGCTTTCAGGTCCCCGTCGCAGGCCCAGCCACAGTCGCACCTGATCCACCTTTGCGGAAGATCGAGTTCGTACCTCTTCCCGAAGGCGTAGCACTTCTCAGTGGTGGTCCCATCTTCTCCACGGGAATAGGCGCCTCGAGGCTGTTCCTCAACCTCAATTTCAGTCCCCCTATCATCGAAAAGTGAACCTGTCTGCCAAAGAGTACCGCCAGCCCTTCACAAAGTTCTCTCAGAAGGTAGCGGGTCATGTAGAGGTAGTACTTGCACACCAGTACGGCACTCACCATCTCTGCACCGGGGTATCTCGTGGAGTTCCGGACGTGGAAACTTCCCATTTTCTCTATCCTAACCCTGTTTTGGGCAAAGTCCAGGCTGTAGGTCGCACCGTACTGCTTGAGGGGAATAGAGTTGACGAGCCCTTTGGGTACGAGACGATCCACCTTGTTGCCGGAGTGTCGAGTCTTTCTGGATCCGATACCAGCCAGTTGTAGGGCCACTTGGCCTCCAAGAAGAACCCCTCCAGGGGTTCTTCTTTCTAGGCAAATTCTGGAGTTTGGGCTGGAAGACAACAGGCCTCAAGGCTTCCTACCGCTTTTTGTTTCCCGGATAGTGTTTTTCATCTGCTCCACCTTGGTCATGCACCCCTACTTTCCCTTCTGGTTACCCCCGGACGATTCCCTCCGATGTGTGCACCACCGGCCTGCAGTAGTGCGACTTCGCCCACAGGGAGGGAAGGCGGCTCTTCAAGAAGAGGCATTCTTCCCTCAAACCGAGGAAGTGCAGCCTTTCAGCTGTTGCACGATGGAGTGGAGGGCTGTTAGTGGGAACAGTCTTCACAGAAAAGGCGTGCACGGTCTGGCATGACCTTTTTATCTTACGATCTCCACTTCGATCTCTCTGTGGAGCACCGGGTTTGGTGGTAGCCGATGTCGTATGCCGCCATTTTATAAGGTGTTTCCACCACTTGCCGTTCATATCTGAATTATTCCACGACTCTTTAAGAGCCTGCAATTTGTCTAACACTAAGGCTGCCTTTCATCCCACCACTAAAAGGAGTGGGCTTTCCCAACAGCCTTCGGAAAATTCTCGAAAAAATCCTTGTTTTTATGCGAAAATTTCGGTAATATTTTATCAGGTGTTCAACGTGGTTCGTCTCAAAGATATCGCGGAGAAGGCAGGGGTAAGCATTGCTACTGTTTCAAAGTTCCTTAGCGGGAAGGGTTCTGTATCACCTGCTGCAGAGGAGCGTATTCGGCAAGCGATAGAATCTCTGGGTCTGAAGGCCGAGAACATACCGCGCAGGAAAAACAGCCTGAAAGCTATAGGTGTCGTCATTCCCGATATTGAAAATCCCTTTTTTTCGAGCATGGTAAAATCGTTAGAATTGCTTCTATTCCGTTACGGGTTTTTCCTCCTCCTTTGCAACACTGAGAACGATGTCGGTCTCGAGGAGCACTTTATTCATTATCTCAACAAGAGTGGAGTGAAGGGAATCTTTCTTGTCCCTGCATCGAGTACGAGACGTGCGCAATCTTTGTCTTCCAGTGTGCCTGTAGTACTTCTTGACAGGGGTGTTCAGAGTGCTGATTTGCCACTTGTGGCCACAAACCACTATCAGGGAGCAAGAATTGCCGTTTCATATTTGCTGCAGAAAGGGAGGCAACGAATTGCCTTTGTGGGTGGACGAAGGGATGTCAACGTTTACGAAGAGCGGTTTCGGGGGTACAGGGACGAACTTTCCGAGAGAGGTTTTGAAGTGGATCCCAATCTTATCGTCGAAGGTGATTTCTCTTTCCATGGAGGGTATCATGCTATTGATGTTCTCCTTACCAGAACGCGCTCTTTTGATGCTATTTTTGCAGCGAATGACTTAGTTGCCCTTGGTGCCATTGAGCGATGTCAAGAGAAGGGTATCCGTGTTCCTGATGAAGTTGCTGTTGTGGGCTTCGATGACATCTGGTTATCTCGGCTATCACATCCCCGTTTGACTACCGTTCGGCAACCGGTATATGAGCTTTGCAGGGAAGCAATGGTGGTGCTTCTTGAGTCTCTGAACAGGGGGGTGAGACCGGAGCTTCGACTGCTTGAGCCTCAGCTTGTGATTCGGGAATCCTGTTGAGTGTGGCCCTTGGAAGTCTCGGGAACACAATACTTTAGGAGGAGTTGGCTATGAAGAGAGGATCATGGTGGTTCTTTGTGGTTTTTGCGTGCGTGGCGGGACTTTCCCTGAGTGGGATGGCATTTGCCGAGGAAATTCGTGTCGCGATTCAGAGTTTCGCCCACGAAGCCCTCAAGCCCTTTATTGAGCAGTTTGAAACCCAGACTGGCATCAAGGTCATTCTTGAATCTATGCCTTCTTCAGGAACGGATGCTCTGACGAAGCTCACCACGTACTACAGAGCCGGCCAGAGCCCGTACGATGTTGTGAGTGACGCGGATGAGGCTTCACCAGCTTTTGCCCGCGCCGGCTGGCTTGAACCACTCAACGATGTTTTGCCCCCCGATTTCTTTGACGATTTCCCGCCCAGCATGCTGGAATCCGAAAAGGTCTGGAACTGGCTTGACGATAAAGTATACCGGGTCCGGCACAGCTTTGAATTCGGGTATTTCTTCTACAGGAAAGACTGGTTTGACGAGATGGGCCTTTTGCCCCCGGCAACCTGGGAAGAGATGGTGGACATCGGGAAGAAATTCACTGCCCAGGGAAAGATTGGTGTGGAGGACGCACTGAGCAAACCTGCGCTCCTTTACGTGTACGTCGCGTATCTCACCATACAGGCAGGAGGGAATCCCTTCGCTTTTGACGAAGGATTCAAAACGGCGGTCAAGTTCATCCACGACATGATTTACGAGTACCAGGTGTTCCCCAAGGAGGCGCTGAACAAGAACTACGATCAAATCAACGAGGACTACATGAACGATCGGGTAGCCATGATGCGGCAGTGGCCGTACTTCTACAGTGTAACTCGAAGCAATACCGAGTGGTACCGTGAAGGAAAAGCCGAGATTGCGTTACCTCCACGGGGACCGGTAAGCAATGCGTCCTGGGCTGGAGGCTGGGGATGGGAGATCCCGAAATTTGCCAAAAACAAAGAAGGAGCGAAGAAATTCATTCAGTTCATTCTCTCGAAGGAAATAGCCCCAAAACTCGCCCGAGCAAACAGCTGGTTCATGAATCCTCGCTACTCGGTTATGGCGGAGCTGGGTGACGAGGGCCTTGCGAAGTACATGAAGTGGTACAGCGACAACAACGTTCCGGCTCCTCGTCCATATCATCCACGTGTCGCAGAGGCGCAGAATATCGTTGATGACGTTGTCTCCGCGTACCTCATCGGTCAGATGACGCTTGAGGAGGCTGTCGAGCAAGGAAAGAAGATGATGGCTGAGCTCGGAGAATAACAGCCTTCTCCCGCCCTGGTGAGCGTTCTGGGACCAGGGCGGGAGAGGTCGAAAGGAGTGGCAAAATGCTGTGAAAGCTTCTGGAATTTCCCGAAAAAGGCTGTGCTACGCCCTGGTCCTCATCCTCCCGGCCCTGGTGCTCCGTTTGTTCACCTCCTTGTACCCTGTGGCGTACACAGTTTACCTGGCTTTCTTTAAGGTGAACCCTATTATTGGCGTGCACACGTATGCTGGGTTAGCGAATTTTCAGAAGATGGCTTCGGATCTCGTTGTTCGGGAAAGCGTGTTTTTTACCGTCTTTTTTACGTTTCTTTCTATCGCTTTCCAGACCTCACTCGGCCTTCTCGTGGCGTTGTTGCTCAACAAGCGCTTCACCCTGAGGTATTTTGCACGGACCATTAACCTTATCCCCTGGGCAATTCCGATGATCGTTGTGGCTTTGGGTTTCCGTTGGATGTTCGACAGCGAATACGGCATTATCACCGACCTGATCGCCCGTATCATCGGTTTTCGTTTTGCCTGGCTCATCCATCCCTGGGGAGCTCGATGGGCGATTGTTCTTGCCAATGTCTGGAAGAACACGCCTTTTGTGGCTATTCTTTTCCTTGCCGGCCTCCAGAGCATTCCTTTAGAACTCTACGAGGCAGCACGGGTTGATGGCGCTTCTTCCTGGCACTGTTTCCGGTATATTACCATCCCCTTTCTTGCTCCTGTCGTCATGACTACGGTACTTTTCTTCACCGTATGGTACCTGGCGACGTTCGACATCGTGTATGGTATGACAGGGGGCGGTCCTGGTTTTTCCACGGCCATCATGTCGTACAAGATTTACCAGGAGACCTTTTCTCACATGAACTTTGGGTATGCTTCGGCGTTAAGCATTCTACTCTTTTTCCTCGTGGGTATCCTGGGGATTGTTTTTCTCCTGCTTTCGAGGCGGGTTGAGATTCTTTTGTGATGGAGAGGAGTCGATCGCCATGGATTTTGAAGACAGGCGAACAAACCTTCTGGTCACCTATGTTCTGCTTGTGCTCTACGTTTTTGTTACTCTTTTCCCTTTTTACTGGATTTTCATTTCTTCGGTGACCCCGAAGCACAAGCTTTTTTCCATTCCCCCACTGTATTTCCCCCGGTACTTCACCATGGAGAATTTCTCACGCATGATCAGCAACATCCCCTTCTACGCGTATTTGCGCAACTCCCTCTGGTTCTCGTTGTCTTCGAGCGCTATTTCGGTGCTTTTGAGTTTTTTTGCTGCATACACTTTTGCCCGCATTCGTTTTCGGGGGAGCAATGTTTTGCTGCTGTTTTTCCTCCTGAGCATTGCTCTTCCGCCTATCACAACGGTGATTCCTCTTTACGAGCTCTACGGCCGGGTCAATCTTCTGAACAAAATCGAGGGCATGGTTGTGGCCATGTCAAGCCTCATTACTCCCTTCACCATATGGGTCCTTATTGCTTTCATCAAACAGGTACCGGTTGAGATTGAAGAAGCAGCTGCTATCGATGGTGCGGGCTTCTTTCGCATCCTCTTTCGTATTTCCCTCCCCCTTATTCTCCCTGCTGTTGGGACCATGTTCGTCATCAATTTCATCACGAGCTGGAACGAACTTCTGTATCCTCTGGTGTTTGGAGTTGACGCAAAGAGTAAGACCCTGACCGTTGGTTTAACCGAAGTCGCTCTGGAATCCACAGCATATGGGAAACCCTGGGACCTCATGAGCGCACTCAGCGTGGTGATGATTATCCCGGTGGTGGTTCTCGTTATCATCTTCCAGAGGACCATCGTCGAAGGTTTGACTCGAGGAGCTATCAAGTAGGAGGATACCATGATTGTGCCCAACCTTTCCCTGGACGAGAAAAAAAGGTTTCTGCAACGGTTTTGGAGAAGGGAAGAAAGGGGACCGGTGTTTTACATCGGTTCTCCGGCAAGGAACGCCTTTCAGGGAAGTACCCTGCCGTCCTTCGAGGAATTGCTGAACCTCGAGCTTTCCCGCCTTATGGCTCGCCGACACATTCTCGATTTCGATATTCCTGCACTCCGAACAGATTTCGGCACCGGAATTTTCCCTTCGGCCTTTGGCTGTCCCCTGCGGTATGAGGAAGGTCGGTATCCGTGGAGTGAGCCAATCATCTTTGACGACCCCAGTGCCGTTTACCGTTTGCGAAAGCCTTCGGTGACGGATGGCCTGCTCGGGAGGGTTCTGGAGTTTACCCGCTTTGCTGTCCAGCGCACAGAGGGAAAATTTCCAATCAAGATGACTGACCTTCAGGGACCGCTGGACATCGTGTACCTTCTCTGGGAGAGCAACAGTTTTTTCCTCGCACTCTTCGACGCTCCTCAGGCTGTGCACCATCTCTTGAACATCGTTACTGAACTTCTCATAGAGTTCGTCAAAGCCCAGAAAACTCACGCCCTGGGCGCAGAATTCATCCCCTGTCATCTCCCTCACTATATTCCCTGGGGGGAAGGCATCTGTGTGAGCGAAGACCTCCTGGCACTTCTTTCTCCGGATCTCTACAGAGAATTCGCTCTGCCATACCTGAACGCTCTGTCTGATGAGTTTGGGGGAATTTTTATTCACTCCTGCGGGAACTTCACGCAGAACCTCGATGTCCTTTGTGAGGTACGGGGACTGAAAGGCGTAAATTTTGGGGCAACCGAAACGCCTTTTGAGAATGTCGTGGCCAAGCTTGGAGGGAAAGTTGTGCTTTCTCCCCATCTCGGGCTCAACAAGGAGATTCGTTTCTCCACCGTCACCGAATACCTCTTCCACCTCAAGAAGGTCGGGCAACACACTCCCTTTCTGTACATTCTCGTGGATACCACGAACTCACTTCTCGGGCACGATATGTGCTGGCGTCCTGAGGAACTCGAAGAAATATACGCTGTTTTCGCATCCTGGGGTGATGGTCATGGGGAGTAGAGCAAGAGCTCGGGCGGCCTTCTTTCTTGAACCAACAGATCGTATTCCCCACTGGGAGTTTCTGGCCAATCCTGAATTTGAGCGCCGGTTAACGGGGATAGATCCCGAAATCCATCCTCAGAAGGCCCGTCTTAGAACCCTGGAGCTTTTGGCCATCGATGTGGAGATTCCACCCCGCACGGATGCACCACCCCGTTTTCAGACCCTTGAGGATGGGACAGTGGTCAACGTTCGGGGAAAGGTCGTGAGTCGCTGGGGCGGTGGAACAACCTGGGAGTGGGATCACGGGTCGAGGTTCACTTCTATCGAGGAGGTTTTACGTTTTGACCCGGTCAGTACGTTTCTTGAGCAGCCATCTGAAGAAATCTCCGAGGATATCGATCCCCTCCAGCGGTTCCTCCATCTCCCCCTCGAGGAAATGGCCAGGAAACTGAACGAGGACTTCCATTATCTGCAGGATCTCGTTGGAGAGCGGGCGCTCGTTCCAGGACACTATTACCGTACTCTTCTGATGTGGCCGTTGATGCTTTTTGGTTGGGAACATTTTGCGGAACTTGCGTATCTCTACCCTGCTGAATTCCATCGCATCTGGAAGGGGTTTGCAGAAATCTCTTTAAAAGTCACCTCTGCCTTTGCTCTCACTGACATCGAAGTTTTTACGAGTCACGATGACCTCTGTACCTCTCGTGGCCCAATTTTTAATCCGAAATGGTACAGACAACACCTGTATCCCTACTACGAAATGATCTGGGAACCCCTGAAGCAGAAGGGGAAGAAGGTGATTTTCATCTCTGATGGGAAAATCGACGAGGTCATTGACGACGTTTTAAGCTGTGGCGCTGACGGGTTTTTTGCCGAAAGCTATACGGACCTCGAAGGTTTGAGCAAGAAGTACGGTCAAACCAAGGTTATGTTTGGCAACATCGACGGAAGGATTCTCGAGGCCGGGACAAGGGAAGACATTGCCAGGGAGGTCGAACGTTGTACCCGCTTTGGGAAAGAGTGCCCTGGGTACTTTTACAGCGTTTCGAACCACCTGACGCACACAATTCCTCCCGAGAACATTTTCTACTACTTTGCGATTTGCGAAGAACTGGGAAGGCGATGAGCTACGAGGAGGGTTTAAGCCATGTATCTCCATTTTGTGAGCCACACCCACTGGGATCGGGAATGGTATGAGACCTTTGATGCCTTTCGATTTCGTCTGGTGAGGTTAATTGACCGACTTCTTGCAATTCTTGAGAAGGACCCGAGTTATCGGTATTTCCTCCTGGATGGACAAACGATCGTTCTTGAGGACTATCTGGAAATTCAGTCCCATCACGAGGAAAGGCTCCGGAGGCTTATCGAGGAGGGGAGGATTTTCGTCGGTCCCTGGTATGTTCTGACCGACGAATTCCTTGTCAGCGGTGAAACCCATATTCGGAACCTTCTTTTCGGGCATCGCCTCATGCAGGCGTTTGGTGGAAAGCATGGCGTTGGGTATCTCCCTGATGCTTTTGGTCACATTGCCCAGATGCCTCAGATTTTACGAAAAAGTGGTATCCCGTATGCCATTTTCTGGCGAGGAGTACCACGGGAGGTCACAAAGAGTGAGTTTCTCTGGAAGGCCCCGGATGGTTCAACGGTTTTGACCGTGTACATGCCCTTTGGGTATGGTATTGCTGCCCGCCTTCCTCAAGACGAGGAGAGCCTTGTGCGCAGGATACGTGGGCTTATCGAAAAGCTCTCACCTTTTGCGACCACTGAGCACCTCCTTTTGATGAACGGCAGCGACCATGTAGAGCCCGATGAGGACCTTGGGCGGAAACTCACCCTCCTTCGCCAGGCACTTCCTGAGCACGAGGTGTTGCACTCGAATCTCCCGTACTTTTTCCGGAAAATCGCGGAAGAGGCGAAGGACTTGTCCACGTACGAGGGGGAGTGGCGAGCCGATGATATGACGTATTTGCTTGGAGGGACACTGTCCACAAGGGTATATCTCAAAATACGACATGCTTTCTGTTCGTATTTTCTCGAACGGTGGTTGGAACCCCTGTACGCCGCCCTCGTTCTCTGGGGTGTCCCATACCCGAAAACCTTTCTCACATACCTCTGGAAACTGCTTCTTGAGAACTCTCCCCATGATTCGATATGTGGCTGTAGCATCGACGCTGTGCACGAGGAGATGATGCAGCGGTATCGGCGAATTGAAACCGTAGCCTGGAAACTCGTCGAGGAGGCGAGGAAAAACATTGAGAAGTTCTGTAGCGGGGAACACGAGGTAGTCCTTGTTTTTAACCCCTACCCTTATCCCGTGAGTACGTACCTTGAGGGGACGGTGTACCTTCGAAAGAGAAAAATTCGCGAGGTGGATTTTGAAATCAGCAAAATCCGCTCTTACGAATTCCAGGAAGAGGAATGTTTTCCATCCCTGGAGCTTCAGGGTAAAGAAGAGGTTATCGTTCCGGAGATTCTCGAAAGCTCCTGGACGACGCTTCTCGAAACCCCGCCGGATACCCTTCCCGAGGTTTTCCGGGCTCAGCGTTACGTGATAGGGTTCTGGGTCCACGACCTTCCTCCTTTGGGCTGGAGGGCCTTTCGAATTGTCCCTCGGGAATCGGAACACGAAGGGGTTTTGTTCCATCAGGAGGACCGTTTCTTCCTCGAGAACGAGTTTTATCGGCTTCAGATTACGCCTTCAGGAAGCATTGATCTTCTGGAGAAAAAGACACAAAAGCGATTCACCCTTGGTCCTGTGTTTGAAGACGGAGCCGACGCTGGTGACGAGTACGATTATTCTCCATGTGTCCGCGACCTCATTCTCCGAAGCGATGATTGTCCCCCTGAGATATCCTGGCAGAGAAAAGACCGTTATGTTCAGAGTGTCCGCTTGCAATACCACATGAGCATTCCCCGTTCCCTGACTCCTGACCGGAAAAGCCGGAGCGAGGAAAGAGTCGTCCTTCCCGTGACGCTGGATGTTCGTCTCGTTCAGGGGTCGCGGAGGATCGAGCTTGACGTTGAAGTGGAGAATACGGCTCAGGACCATCGGTTGCGTGCATTATTTTTCGCGCCTCTGAGACCCCGACATCATTTCGCCGATGCTCACTTTGCCCTTCTCCAGAGGGAGAACGACGGAAGAACGTACCCGCAAAACGACTTCGTGTTCCTTGAAGACGATGGTTGTGTGTTCGCCGTTTTCAACCAGGGGCTTCGAGAGTACGAGGTACGGCCGGTTGAAAGTGGAACGTGCATTGCGGTGACACTTCTGCGGGCTGTGGGTTGGCTCTCCCGGGACGACCTGCTCACTCGGAAAGGGGATGCGGGGTGGAGCCTCCCTACAGAGGGAGCCCAGTGTCCCGGTCGCCACAGATTTCGTCTTGCAGTACTCTTTGGCGGAGGGAAGGCGGTGGATTTTTCCTTGCACCGGGAAGCCCGCCTTTTCACCAACCCTCCTCTGGTGTTCCAGGTTTCGGGGACTCTGGAGCACCCGCTTGATGGATGGACGCTGTTGCACTGTGATAACCCGGCTATTGTGCTCAGTGCCCTTAAGGTACGAGAAAAAGGCGAGGGGCTGGTGGTACGGCTGTATAACCCTACGGATGTTCCTCAGCGTTTTCGGGTAATTTTCCGTCCGGTTGTTCTTGAGGTCTGGAGGCTTTCTTTGCTTGAGGAGGAAGAAGAACGCCTTGCGATACGCGGGAATAACCTCGAAGGGGTGCTGGCACCCTATGAAATTGCGACCTGGGGCGTGATCTTCGCCCCTGGAGGGGGTGATTTTCGGTGACCTCAAAAGAGCGAATGATCATCGCCCTTGAACGGGGAAAGCCGGATCGCCTTCCCGTAACCGTTCACCAGTGGCAGCGGTATCACCTTGAGACGTACCTCGGTGGTATGAGCGAGCTCGAGGCTTTCGAGTACTTTGGTCTGGACGCAGCTGTTCAGTATGTCCAGGAAATGGAACAATTCTGGCTCGCTAACCCCAACTTTGCCAGATTTTCTACCCCAACCTGGCGACATGAGGTGACCGTGGTGAGGGATAACCCTGACGACTGGGAATACCATCACACGATCACAACGCCTGAGGGGGTACTCACGTACAGGACTGCTGGGAATCGAAAGACGGTTTGGGTGACGGAATACCTCATTAAGCACGAAGAGGATATCAGACTGATTCGAAAGTACATGCCAGTGCATCGCCTCGACGTGAAAGCGGTCAACACGCTGTACGATCGTATCGGTGATCGAGGCATCCTTCGGGGCCTTATCTGGGGAGATCAGGCTGGTTGCTGGCAACACGCCGCATGTCTTATGGACATCAACGAGCTCATCCTTCGGACGTTCGATACGCCCGACTGGGTTCACGAACTCCTCCAGATTCTTCTGGAGAAAAAGCTGCAATTTGTGGAAAGCATGGGGGGAGCCCGATTTGATCTTGTGGAAACCGGTGGCGGAGCGGCTTCTTCCACACTTATCTCTCCAAAAATCCACCAGGAGTTCTGCCTTCCCTATGACCGGAAACTCCATGAAGCCCTGCACGATCTGGGTTTTCGGATTACTTACCATACCTGTGGGGGAACAAGAGGCATTGAGGAATTCATCGTGGCGAACGGAACGGACGCTTCAGAGACTCTGGCTCCTTTGAGCATTGGCGGCAATCAAGAACCATGGGAGTTCAAGGAGAAGGTTGGGAATCGTGTGGCGCTCATCGGCGGTATGGATCAGATTAACGTCTTGACGTACGGAACTCCCGAGGAAATACGCGCTACCGTTTTCACGCTCTTTGAGCGTGTTGGGCGTGATGGAGGATACATCCTTTCGTGCGCGGATCACTTCTTCGACACCCCGCCCGAGAATCTACGAGTTTACGCCGAAGCCGCCCGAGAGTGCGTGTACGGGTGAGGGTAGACTCAACGAATATCAAGGGCAATTTCGCACATCTTCTCCACAACGGTGACATTTCACCACCACCATAGCATAGAGGGGAATCCGCCTTAAGCCAAGGGCTCATTTGCCTTCCTGGGTTTCAGCTCGAACGCTCGCAGGTTCTGCTCCAGATCGGCGGTTGTCCTCTCTTTCTGTTATCCTCCAGATACGCTTCTCGAGGAACTACATACCATTCCTCAGAGGCTCCTTTTGGTAGTGCCTCAGGAAGTGTATCCATGAGGCAGCATGGGAGCCCCCCGGAAAAAGGCTCGAAAAGCAAGGAGGGAAGGCTACCATGTGGGACAAACCCCGTGAACCGATCCTCAGGGAAGTCGAGGTTACCCAGGAACACGGGGGAGCCTCGCGGGGAAGGCCCCTCAGGGAAGAGTAACGACGCGGTGGTTCTGGATGGGACCTTTCGCGCTTTGTCAGGGGGAAACGGTGGAGGAACCCGTGGGGATGGCCTTTGGGACAAAGCCCGGTGGACACAGGGAAATCCTCGGGTTTTGCTTTTTAGCGCAGAAGGGGCAAGTGCCTGGAATTGGGAAGAGGTGCGCAAGGACCTCAACTTCCCCAAAGTAGAGTGGTAGAGCTTCGTGTCCCGCACGCTGTGTGGGATGCGCTGGACAAGGTGTGGAAGAGGGACCGGGATGCTTTGGCCGAGACCCTCAAGGAGATCTCTTGAGCCAAGACACAAGAGGAGGCCGAAGAAGCTTTGCAGGGTTTACAGGAGCGCTGGGAGACTGAAGCCTCTCTCTTTTGGCTTTCTTGCGTCATCCAAGGTTCGTTCGCCGTTACCTCTTTACCACAAGCCAACTGGAGCGGTTGGCCGAGGAGATGAATAGGCGGACGAAGATGGTGGGGGTGTTTTTATGGGGAAGGCGCCGTAGAAAAGCTCCTATCCTTGGTTTTGAGTCAGCTGGATGAGGCATGGGGAGTGCGCAGGATCAGAGGATTTGCGGAAATCCAGACGGGGAGCTATCATGCTGACCAGACACACTAAACAAGGCACTATGAGCGATGACCCTGTTGGAGGAATAGATTTGGTGATTCCTCATTTCGTCCACCCAATTCCTCAACGTCTCATGAACGTTCTCATCGCAATGCTCCCTGTTGTACCTGAATTCTCACTCCTTGAGGGAATACCCAAAGTTCTCCCTGCCTACCCCGTGGTACTTCAGTAACCTTTCCTTGGCATACGACCAGAATCCCTCTATCCCGTTTATGGATACCCTTCCATTGCTGAACCTCTGGCTGTGGTCTACCCGCTCATGTTCCACCCCATACATGACCAAGCCCTCAGAACTTCGGAATCTGTCCGTGTGGATGAGGCTTCTTCTTTTGACCTTCTTGATCGTCGCGCTCAGTCGGCTCTCCGCGCTCACGTCTTCCAGGATCTCCACCCTCACCTTTCTCTGTCTCTTTAGTATCCCAAATACCAGTATCTTCCCCCTTTGCTCCTCTTCCTCTCTTTCCTCTCCTTTTCCCCCAAAAGAGCTTTCGTATGCTTCGACCTCTCCTTTCACAAGATGCGCATCTTTGGAGGTGCCATGGCAGATGGCTTTGCGCAAAAGACCACAGACTCTATGCGCCGTGGTATAGGAAATGCCCAGTGCTCTCTGTGCTCTATTGACGGGGACCTCGAAGGCAAAGAGCTTCAACGCGAAGACGAACTTCGAAAGTGGTATACGCAGACCTTCAAGCAGACTCTCCCTGCAAATGCTCCATTCCCTTTCGTAGCGGGAGCACTTCTCCCTTTGCCTTCTCACCTTGCCAGGAGGAAAATTCCCGCAGAAGGGGCAGGCGTCAAAGGTTTTGAGAATACCTTTGGTTCTCAAGAACTCTTCGGAAGTCTCCTCAAAATAAGGCGACTTGGGTGAGTTCAGCGAAGTTCATAACCCCATCCTCCAAAGGATATTCCACCTTGAGTAATCACCTAAATCGGACCTTCCGGGAAGAGTTCTCTGTTCTACGAGGATGAAGTGGACCCTGACACCGTGAGACTTCAAGGAGAAAATCGCGCTGGAGCGTGAGGAAGCGGAGCCCCGGGAGGGGCCGAGAGACACTGAACTTTCCGAGTGTCCCACACGATGTGGACCTATACAAAGTCTTGACTTTGCAAGGACGCTGATGTATACTCGCAAGTGGTATTATACTACTATAGTATCATCATATCGGTGAGACGCATGTTGAAAGATTTTAAGGTTGAAAGCCGTTACGCGATGGTGCAGGAAGCGATTAAGAACTACATCATCACGAATAAGCTGAAACCGGGAGATCGCCTCCCCACTGAACAGGACTTCGCTAAGCAACTGGGTGTGAGTCGAACTTCATTACGAGAAGCCCTGAAGTCGCTTCAGGCCCTGGGAATTGTCGATATGAAACCTGGGGAAGGGACGATTGTACGGTCCTTCAACCTGGACGCTGTTTTGGGAAGTTTGATGTACAATCTGCTCTTCGAGAGTACGGAGCTTTTGGAAATACTCCAGGTACGAGAGGCACTCGAGTACTATTTTCTGGACTGGGTTATCGACGCCATTGGTCCCGAAGACATTCAGAAACTCGAGGAGATTTTGTCTCTCATGGAGAAGAAAGCCAGACAGGGTGAGTTGTTCGATGAAGAGGACGCAGCGTTTCATCGCCTTCTATTTGCCCCTGTGGGGAATGCCCTACTTTTACGTCTTCTGGATATTTTTTGGGAGGTACTCCATCGGTTACGGGATCCCATCGAGGTAGAAAGGGATCCACTTGGATCCTACATGAGGCACAAAAGAATTTTGGACGCTGTTAGAGAGGGGGACAAGGAAAAAGCCCGGGCCTTTCTTGTTGAGCATTTCATCAGCATCAAAGAGCGGGTTGAGAAGGCTGTGCAGAGAAAACAGCGTAGAGAGGGAGAACAGACATGAGCATCACTGGCATTATCGTCCCCATGGTGACTCCTTTGAATCACGACGCGACTGTAGATACGGTGGCTTTGCAGGCCTGTCTCAGGTGGGTTGTACGATCAGGAGTGCAGGGAATCCTTATCGGCGGCTCGATGGGGGAGTACCCAAATCTCACCGAGAAAGAGAGGATAAAGGTTCTCGAGAAGACATGCGAAACGGTGGAAGCAGGGACTGTTCTTATAGCCAATATCAGCGATACGGCGGAACACAGGGTTTTACACAATATGAACTTGGTAAAAGATTTCCCGGTGGATGCTTACATTGTGACGCCACCCTTTTATTTTACACATAGCTGGCAAGAACTCCAGGGATTTTTTCTTCGGATAGCCGACCAGGCCGATCGGCCGGTGTTTTTGTACAATATCCCCGAGTTCGTGGGGAACAGGCTTCCTGCAACCCTTGTTCTTTCTCTGGCTCAGCACCCACGGATCATGGGCATTAAGGATAGCAGTGGTGATTTTGTCCAGTTGTCCACCATTGTTTTTGAGAAACCAGAGAATTTCCTCGTCTTCCAGGGTTGTACGGAGGCAAGTCTCCCTGCTCTCCTGATCGGGTGTGACGGTCTCATTTCTGGTCTTTCTAACGTCCTACCCGATACGTTCGTACGGCTTTTTTCTCTGGTGAAAGCTCGAAACGTCGAAGAAGCTAAGACGTTGCAGAAATGCATCAATAGGGTGAATCGGGTTTTTGCCCAGTATGGTTTTCTCGCTGCAACGAAGTACGCTTTAAGTTACCTTGGGCTATGTCTCCCTTACGTCACGAAGCCTTTCCTGGAAGTATCCGAGGAGGGCAAAAGAGCCATAGAGGAGATCCTACAGGTTTGTATGAGGGGCGAAGCCAGAGAAGGGGGGTGTTGAGTATCGCAGTGTACAGTTATGGTATGCCACGGCTTGTAGTGTTGGGTGTACAGTTTGGGTGCGTGAACAAGGCTTAGGAATAGTGAAGGAGGTCGGTTGCCTTGAAGAAGACCCACGACGTGTTGTGGTTTATAGCTCTTTTTCTGGTTCTGGCTGTAACGAGCATTGTCTGGGCAGAAGAGAAAACGACAATCCGTTTCGTCTACTGTGGAACTTCAGAGCCTGAGAAAGCGTGGTCTGCCGAATATAAAAAGGATTTGGAGAAACGGTATCCCCATATCTCCATTGAGTACATCTACATACCTTGGGCAGAACAGGAAAAGAAGATTGCGATTATGACCCAAGCTGGAGACTATCCTGACCTTATACAGGTTCAGGATGTCACGACGCTTTCTGCTATGGGTGTCCTCGAGCCGTTAGACGCTTACATCGATAGCCCTAACTCCCGTGTAAAACGTACCGATTTTTACCCTGCAGCATTCGATTACTCAATCATCAACGGGGTACTGTATTCTGTCCCGGCGCATATGACCGCATACGGCCTCATCGTGAATAAGGAAATGCTTGCCCAGGCTGGCTTCGGCCTGGAAGACTTGAAGACTTGGGACGATCTCCTGAAGGTGGCCGAGAAGGTGACCCACGATGAGGTATACGCCTATGGCTATGCGGCAGGACTTCCGCGCTTTGCATGGAGAGACGCCATGATTGCAGGATACAGCAATGGTGTCCTTATTGCTGATACCTCACCCGAAAGCCGAAGCAAGTACATCGAGGTCCTCAAGTGGTATGAGAAACTCCGTCCCTATATCCCCCCTGCAGCTGTTACCTGGTCGTACCCGGATATGTTCCGGGCCTTCTGCCAGGAACAGGTAGCAATGATTGCTGCCGGATCCTTCTTCACCGCGAATGTTTACGCCATAGATCCTGGCATTGTACCGAAATCCCGTGCCATAGTGTATCCTAAGGGGCCATCGGCCGAGAGGCCAAGCGCCATGGTGGCCAACGCTGGTTGGGCTATTTTGAAGGGGAGTAAGGCAAAAGACGTTGCTTGGTTTGTTATCGAGGACCTGTCAGAACGTGACAACCTCGCCAGAGAAGCCGCAGTTGTTGGACTGCCAGCACGAAGAGATATCACCATCGACGAATTTGCTGACCTGGCTGGGATCTATTACCCTGACATCAAGGATGCCAACAGGCAACTTATCGAAGACTGGTTGTCCATTGTCTCGAATTATGGAGTACCTCAAGCAAAGATTCTCCGACAGAGTGAGATGGAGGTCAAGTTCCAGGAAAAGATGTACGAGCTCTTGACAGGTACTTTAGACGCCGAGGGGTTTTACGAAAGAATCGTAAAGGACATTGAGGAAATTCGCAAGAAGTAGGTACTCGAGGATAGCGGCTCCCAGGAGAGGGGGATAGTCGTGATTGAGAAGCGATATAGGGTTGCTTACATGTTCCTTCTGCCTACCCTGGTATACCTCTTTGGTTTCCAGATATACCCTTTGTTTGAGAACATTCGGTTAAGTTTTACAAACCTCTCTCTCCTGGGAGGCCAGGAGTCTCGATTTATTGGTTGGCAGAATTATCGGTACTTCCTTTTTGCGGACGAGAAATTCTGGCTTATTTTCCGAAACACCCTTCTTTGGGTATTTGGGTCGGTACTTTGGCAGTTTGCCCTTGGTATTCCGTCGGCTTTGGTTTTAAATCGGAAATTCCGAAGCAGAGGTTTATGGAGGGGACTTATTCTCGTCCCTTGGGTTATGCCTGTTGTGGTGGTCAGCATTATCTGGAAATGGATTTTTGATGGCCAGTGGGGAATTCTCAACTTCGTTCTCCGAGAATTTCACCTTCTTGCTCGCAATGTCATCTGGCTGGGGAACCCCAGAACGGTCTGGTTTTGTCTCCTTTTAGCAAGCGCATGGAAGGGTTTTCCCTATGTTACTATCATGATGTTGGCAGGCTTACAGGGTATTGAAAAGGAAGTTTATGAAGCAGCAAAGGTTGATGGAGCAGCAGGTTTTGCACTTTTTCGGTACATTACCCTCCCCTTGTTGCAACCAGCCATTTTTGTTAGCGGCCTCGTAGCCATTGTGACCACGTGGACAAAGTTCGAACTCATCTGGTCCCTTACTGAAGGAGGACCGGGAAACGCCACGAGCACTCTAGCCACGTATATTTACTCAAATTCCTTCGTTTTTTATGAAATGGGTAAGGGTGCCTCTTTGGCAGTGTTGTCTACTATTGTTGTTCTCTTTATTTCCTTCTTTTACATCAGAGCGCTTCGGAGGAGCAACGTGTAGGTATGGAAGAAGGTGAATGCATGCGTATTTTTCGGTCGTTGAGAACCCAATACCTGTATTTGTTCCTCATCATGGCTTTTACCCTGTTCCCATTTTTCTGGCTTGTTTTTAACAGCTTCAAGCCTTCTCGAGAAATTTTCTCTGCCCGTCCTACGCTGTACGTTAAGAATCCCACGCTGGAAAATTACCGGTGGGCATTGGGTCCCAAAGGGGCAAACCTGGGTCGGTATCTTCTGAACAGCATTCTCGCAGCCGGTCTCACTTCGCTTCTGACCATTGTTTTTGCTACCACTGGGGGTTATGCCCTGGGACGTTTCGCCTTCTGGGGCCGTGAAGGTATTGGTGTTTTCCTGGTGCTTTCGCAGATGTTTCAGGGTCCGCTGATTATGATTCCTTGGTATAAGATGGCCTCGGCCATGGGAATTATTAACACTCGTCTTGTTCTGGTGCTTATCTATGGAACGGCAACCATTCCAACCTGTGTCTGGCTCATGAGCGGCTTTTACCATGGCGTCCCTAAAGATCTTGAGGAGGCTGCCATGATTGACGGGTGTTCCCATTTTGGTGCTTTTTGGCGCATTGTGCTCCCTCTGGTGGTTCCCGGGATTATAGCGACAGGGCTATATTCGTTCATCATCGCCTGGAATGACTACCAGTACGCGTTAATCCTGACCAGCTCGGATTTCGCTAAAACTGTACAGGTTGGTTTGGCTGAGCTCATGGGCTTTTTTGGAAAAACAAGCTGGGGAGGCATAATGGCCAGCGGTGTTCTCACTTCTTTGCCCGTTATTGTACTTTTTGTGGTCATTCAGCGGTATCTCATTGAGGGTCTCACCAGTGGGGCGGTGAAGAGCTAATGGATTTGCAAGAAGTCACAGAATTCATCGTTTCGAAAAAACTCGAAAGGAACCTCCAGAAATTCTCCTCAGGTTTCCCTCACGTGAGTGAGAATGGTGTTTATGGTCTTTTGGAAAATATCGAATGGACCGCAGGATTTTGGACTGGCATCTTATGGTTGGCGTACCTCAGTACTGGAGAGGAGAAATTCCGAACCGCGATATCCACGTTGCTTCCCTCTTTTGTGGATCGCTTCTTTTGGGAACGAAATACTGACACCCATGATTTAGGCTTTCTCTATCTCCTCTCCTGTGTTCCTGGCTGGGAATTCCTCCAGGATCGGCTTTCTTTCGATATGGCGCTTGCTGCGGCAGATAGGCTCTCGAAACGGTTTCATCCTCGGGGTGAGTACATACAGGCCTTTGGCAGAGTTCCTCTGGAACGAGAGGAAACCGAAACACTGGTCATTGTCGATTCCCTTATGAATCTTCCGCTGCTGTACTGGGCCTATAGAAGGACTGGTGATGGACGGTATATGCACATCGCCACTCGGCATGCTCAGACAGTTCAGTCCCTCCTTCTTCGTGAGGATGGGTCTACCTACCAGGCCTGCCGTTTCAGAGTTCCGGAGGAGCGACCCGTATGGCGTGGAACGCTTCAGGGGTATAGCGATGTCTCTTGCTGGAGTCGGGGTCAAGCTTGGGCGATTTACGGTTTTACCCTGAGTTATTACTATACAGGCCTTGAACCATTTCTCCAGAGTGCTCTTCGGGCTGCTGAGTACTTTCTCTCCCGCCTGCCGCAGGATAAAATTTGCTACTGGGATCTCGCTTTTCTGAGCGGTTCAGAACCCCGTGATTCCTCAGCGGCGGCAATAGCTGCAAGCGGGTTTTTCGATCTTGCCTCAGTTGTGGCATTGAGAGACAAGAAGAAGGCCGAACTTTTGCAAGAAGAGGCGTTGAACATACTTCACAGCTTGACCGTCCATTGCCTTGCCCCTGACGATGGCCATCGTGATGGATTTCTGTTGCATGCTACGTACCACCTTCCCCAGGGATTGGGCATCGATGAAAGCTGCATTTGGGGTGACTACTTCTACTTTGAAGGCTTGCTCAAGGCACAAGGGGTGCCTTTCTCGCTCTGGTATTACCAGTAGGTTGGCTTTTCGTGTTCCAATTCCGAGCACAGATCGCACCTGGTCTCGGGAGCGTTCGAGCTTTTGGGGTATCGGTGGGCAGAGAGGCACCGTTCCCTTACCCGGCACACCGCGCAGATCTCCCCGCTTGTTGGCTCTCCGCAGATCTGGCATTCTTGGAAGGTGTCGTTGGCCTCTCCTTTTTCGGGTTGCCTTGCAAGAGTCCGGGCAACGGCCAGGGCGAAGTCTCTGCGCACTTCCTCAATCCGGTGGAGCATTTCCGTCCAGGAATCCTTCCGGAGGAAGAACGAGCACATGGTGCATCCAGCAACGACGATTCCCCTGAGCTTCGTGTAGGCGTAGTTCTCCTGCTCTAAAGAGAAAAAGAGCGGGCGAATACGCGCCACAACCATAGGGTGCGGCGAAGGCGTGAGGGGCTTGAGTTTCTCAAGCCAGAGGAAACTTTCCCTGCTTCCCGAGACCCAGGCTTTCAGGAAATACCGGGCAACGTCATCCGCACAGTGGCCAGTAGCAAGCTTTGTGAACCCATTTTCCCGGGCGAAGCGATTGAAAACGTATCGCTTGAGCATCCCGCAGGTCGCGCATCGGGGGCGGCGGGCCTTGTGGAAGAACTCGTCCATGTCCACTCCCAGGTACTCGGAAAAGGACAGGAAATAGAAGGGGATACCCCGTTCTTCACAAAAGCGTTCCACGACGTTTCTTGTTCGAGGGTTCGTGCACGCCGCAACTCCCACGTCCACATGGAGCACGGCAATGGGATACCCCAGGGTGTGGAGGACCTGGGCACAGCTTAAGCTGTCCTTCCCCCCTGAAACGGCTACAAGAATCCGGTCCTGAGGAGTGATGAGCTTTTCCCTTTGTATGAGACGCCGGATCCGGGATTCATAGTCTTTGAGGAAACATTCCCCGCAGAGGGGTCTTGTGATGTTCACCTCTGCGGTTTTCCTGCACAGGGCGCACTGCATGGTATCCTCCCTAAATCGATTATTTCTATCGCTATAGTAGTTTATAGGACCTCTTGCGGGGGAGTCAACGGTCTGGAGTGTTAGTGTACATTCATCGTAGGGGTTCCGACTAAAAAACCAACCTCACCATCCAGAGTATGGGAGAAGTCTTGTTGGTGTAACACCACCAAAAACACCCTGGAGGTGAGGTCCCATGGATATCAGGGTTCCAGAGGATTCTGGAATGCTCCCTCCACTTTCTGGAGAAGGGGATGGATTTCCAGGAGTTTGCAGAGAAGCTCTGGGAACCCATGAACAGTGTGGGGAGACTGAGGGTTGTCCTTGAAGCCAAAGATGAGGAGATCCACCGGGAAAGGGACAGAACCTCCTTCCAGGTGGTCTGAAGGAGTGCCCCAAGGACCATCCTCACCCTGTTTGGGGATGTCCCCTCAAGGGAGAACCTCCTACCGGAAGAAGAACACCCAGGAGTACCGATACCTCTTGGATGGCCAGATTGGTTTTGGGAAGAAGGAAAGGATTGATCCCCTCCTAAAAGCCCTCATCCTTGAGAGGGCCACAGAGCTCTCCTCCCAGAAAGCGGGAAGAGTAATCCTTCCCCAAAACCAGGAGTGCACCGTCAGCCCTGAGGTGGTGAAGCGGCTGGTCCACCATTTGAGGGAAGAGGAAAAGAAGGCAGAAGAGATTCCGGAGAAGAAGTGGCAACCGACACAAAAGAAGCTCCCTCGTCATCGAAAAAGACGAGGACCATGTCCCCCTGAAGGAGCAAAGGGGCAACCACCAGACCAAGAGGAAAAAGAGGAAGAAATCCAGAATCCCTGCCAAACTCGTCTACGTCCATGAGGGGAGGGAAGCTCAAGACTCAGGGAGAACAAGGCTCAAGAATCCCCACGACTTTGCTCGCCGCTTCGAGGACACCGAAGCTTCCTCGAGGTCCTCGAGTACCTGGAGGAGAACGACGACCTTCAATCGGTAGAAGCCATCTTCCTCTACGGTGATGGGGCTCCTCCTCAAGAAAGGACTCAAGATCATCCCCCAGGACATCTCGTCCTCCCTCGCTGCCACCTCGAAAAACGCATCCGGGAAGCCCTGCCCCGGGATGGCTCAGAAGAGAAACTCTGGAGAGCTCTTGAAGAGGGTTCCTGGGAGAACGTGGAAGCCTTCTTCTCTCAGGCTCTCTCAAGCAAAGAGGGTTCGCAAGAAAGACGGAAACCGAAAGACCTCTGCACGTACCTCTCCGGAAAACTCGCAAGGTAACCCAGAATACCAGAAACTCCCAGGTTGCAGTCAGTGCTGAGGCCCATTTGAGCCATGTTCTTTCAGCGAGCCTCTCCCATCGTCCCATGGGCTATCTTCAAGGCTTTGAAGTTCAATGGGTGCTCAGTGCGGCACGACTTCCTGAGAACCCAAAGGCAGAAGCTCCCTTCACCCTTTCCCTGAGACCATCAAGAAGGAGCAGGAGAGGGGGAAAGAGGTGTTCCGGGAAGTCTATAACACCATCCCGGTGATGCGCAAAGCGTGAGTACTCTCCGTATGACCCTCAAGGCCCTGACCCCAAAGTATGTCCTGGGTTCCTGTGGTATGAGGGACTGCAATCTGGATGGGTAAGGGAAAGGAAGGTAGATCAGGAAATGAAACCATGGAGAGGGTTTTCAAAAAGATCCCTACAATAAGTTGACGCTATCCGTCCGGAGTTGCTCCAGTTCCCTGAAGAAGCAATTGCGATATAATGGAACTTTGAAAAAGCGCTTGAAGAAGGCCGGCACAATGGCGAACAGGCTACGGGAAGCCGTTTCCGCCTTTTTGGCCCTGAGGCACAGAAATCCGGGGATGTTTTCGCTGTTCGTCATCCTGGGGGAGGCACTCCTCTGGTT
>Ga0272449_1001631_pt1 | contig 22503 bp, 11 predicted proteins | sample YNPCB0241_FD_198679 | JGI IMG/M metagenome (GOLD analysis project Ga0272449, IMG submission 198679) | Hot spring sediment microbial communities from Yellowstone National Park, WY, United States - YNP-CB-024-1 | ecosystem: Environmental > Aquatic > Thermal springs > Hot (42-90C) > Sediment... | reverse complement strand
CTCTTCCCAGAATGTTGACCGCTGTCTGTGGTTAGCGACGTCACGTGCGGCCCCCGGTCGGCCACAACCACCTCGTTCCGGGCAGGTCCGGCGTCGGAACGTCTCCACACCACGTGCCCATCGGCCAAGCGTACCTCGCCCACGCAGATCCATCCTCGAAGTGCGTTAATCAAGGCAACGTCCTCCGCACGCTGCAGATCCCGGACTCGGATCACTCGCTCGGCCAGCCTACCCTTGCGAAGTAATCGCGCCCGAAGGCAACCCGGGAGCAATCCGCATCGAACAGGCGGGGTGTACCAACGGCCCTTGATCCGGACGACGAGGTTGGCGATCGTGCTTTCGGTCAGCTCGCCCCGATCATTCTGAAGCACCACATCGTCCGCCCCTGGATGCTCGCGCCGGGCTCGCTCATAGATTCCTCGCCGCGTCGTTTTGTGGCGCAGCCAGACATCCGAGGGAGAAACCCGCGCCGTACTCAGTACCACACACCACGGGGATTCACGGGCGTGGGCCCACCGCTGGCTGGACACATCAGTCCTTCCGAACGGGTCGAGGGTCAGTCGAACCCGACGGGGTGAAGACTTCGACCAGCGTTGGCACGAACGACGCAATGTTCGAAGGACTTCGGCTACGGAGCATGGAATGCCGAAGTACTCAGCGGAGGCACGCAATCGTCGAAGATGCTCGCGCAGCAGGAAATATCCACGTCCTGGGTCCCACCGCAAGGTTTCCAGCAATCGAAACGGTTCGGGTGGTTCCGTGATCACTCGAGCCTTGAGAACGGTTTCGTCCCATTCGTTCTGGGGCCGGGAATCCCAGACGATCCCCGCGCCCACCCCGTACTGAGCGCGCCGTGCACGCACGTCGAACCAGACGGTTCGGATGGCCACGTTGAAGCGCGCGCGCCGTCCGGGTGCAATCCAGCCGATGGCACCGCAGTAGACCCCCCGCGGTGCGGTTTCCAATGCGGCAATCGTCCGCATCGCCTCGATCTTCGGAGCGCCCGTGACGGATGCGCATGGGAACACCGCAGCTAGCAAGTCGGTCAGAGGCGCGCGAGTGAGGGCCGACACTGTGGAAGTCATCTGCCAGACCGTAGGGTGTTTTTCCACCGCCCACAATCGGTCCACACGCACGGAGCCGGGGTTCGCGACGCGCCCCAGATCGTTGCGCACCATGTCCACGATCATGAGGTTTTCGGCCCGTTCTTTTTCTGAGCCCGCCAATTCCTTCGCACTGTGTTCATCGGCGTCGAGGTCTGCGCATCGGGGCGCGGTGCCCTTCATCGGCTGCATCCGAACTCGCCGTCCGTGCACGTCGAGAAACAACTCCGGCGACACCGACGCAATGACCCAGTCTGGGGTTTCGATGAAGGCGGCATACGAGCCCGGCTGGAGGTCGAGGCACCGCCTCCAAAGGGACCAAAGGTCCTCTACGTCGTCCGCCTGCCATGGATACGTCAGGTTGACTTGGTACACCTGGCCCGCTGCGATCGCCTCTTGGATGCGTCGAACTGCGGCGCAGTAGTCGGACGCGGAGACGCCGGGACACCATGCCACCGGTGCCACCTCGCCGACCGAACCCTGGGGCGGTCCGTGCACGATCCGTGGCGTATCGAACAAGCCGAACCACACTAGCGGACATGGCGGATTGGGCCGCACGCTCATGGCCGGATCTAGCGCGGGTGCGGCTTCGTAGCTCAGGAATCCCACGGCCCAACATCCACGCGCCACCTCGTATTCCATCTGGCGTAACACTTCGAGCACCTCGCCGAGGCAACGTGTTTGTAAGACTGCCCGGGCACGAGTGAACCGCAACCACGATCGCCGCTCGGGCAATGCCACCCACACTCTTCCTACGAGCGCTTGTCGGGTCATAAGGGGCGCAGCACGCGCTGGAGAACCCCGGGTTACAACGTCGCGCGCAACCGCGCCCGAAGCGCGCGCGCGGCCTCCGTTGGCAACGCCGGATCGTCGAGGGCTCGCTGATACAGGCGCCGAGCGTCCTCCCGGCGGCCGGTCATTTCGTAAAGTTCTCCGAGCAGCAGGATCGCGTCGGGGAACACCGGTCTGCGGTCGGCGAGCTCTTCCAAAATGGCCTTCGCTTCATCGGTGCGACCGGCGCGAACCAGATAGTAGGCGTGGGTCCACGGATAGCGCGGATCCTGGGGCCGTAAGCGCGCGGCGCGCGCGGTCCACTCCAAGGCTTCTGTCAAATTGCGATCGGCTAGCAGTACCCCCAAGTTATACGCCGCTTCAGCCATGCGTGGGTCGCTCACAGCCGCTTGTCTCAAGCACCGCTCGGCCCCAACCCGGTCGCCCAGTTCCGCCAGGGCCAAGCCGAGGTTGAAGTTGGCCACTGCGTTCGTTGCGTCGCGTCGAAGAGCCTCGCGGAGCCATCGCACGGCGTCTTGCAACCGCCCGGCACGTGCTTGCGCCATCGCACCGTTGACCCACGGCATCAGTTGTTCCGGCGCCAGTCGCGTGGACTGTTCGAACGCTCGGATGGCCGCGTCGTATTCGCCGCGGTCCAAGTGCAAATTGCCAATGTTGTAGTGTGATGCCCAGTCATCGGGTCGCGCTTCCCACGAACGGCGGTACTCCTCCATCGCGGCCTGCCACGCCGCCCGTGCGTCCGCCGATACCCCATCCAACGGAAGTCCGGAGAGTCCTAACGCGCTTCGGATCCTCACCAGACGGTACTGATCACGACAACCCGCCAGCAGCGCGTCCCGGTTCCGTGGGTCGGCACGGTGCCACCCCAAGAACTCGGCGGCCGCTGCGCGCACCAGGGGCGACGAGTCCGAGGCCAAGCGCTCTCGCGCCACCGTGGGAACCCGGGCATCCGGGCAGGTGACCAACAACCGGAATGCGGAAGCCGCCACAACCTCCTCGCGGTTCGTCGAACGCAGATATGTCAGCACCTCGTCCAAACGGCTCCAATCGTTGCTCCGCAGCCGTTGAATCATGTACCCCAGGGCCAGGATCGGCGCTTGGTAGTCGCGGGATCGCCACGCACGCACTTGGGCATCCGCCCACTGGGGCGTTTGGTTGGAGTGGCATAAGTTGCATGCGTTGGGCGATCTGAACGCGATCGTCGCCGCAGGAGCCGGCGGACGCATGGAGTGGTCGCTGCGACGCATTTGGGCAAATTCGGTCATCGGCATGTGGCACGACACGCATTCGTTCCCCTTGCTGCCAGGCGGATGATGGGTATGCATCGGGGCGTTTTCCACGCGCTCTTTGTGGCACGGCAAGCACGCGTGGTTCGCAGTTTCCCCGTGGAAGCGATACCGGCCGCTGGACGTGTGGCAATGAAGGCAGTCCAGCGTGCCCCGCCGAATGCACGGGCTCATCAACCAGGAGGTGTACGTGTAGTTTTCGCCGAGGTCTCGGCCATCCGGGTAGTAGTCCATGTGTTCCCACGTCACCAGGTCGTAGTGGTCAAAAAACCGTTGGCCGGGCACGAATCCATCCGTGAGCGGCCGCATCTTCGCGTGGCAAGGAGCACACGTCTCGTTCCGCTGCTGTGGGGTGAGGTCCTTCATCCGGATGATGGCGAGTTCCTTGGGGGGCGGCTCGCCGCGGGCCTGCGCGGACCTAAACCGCCGCACGTGCTCGCTGCCAGGGCCGTGACAGACTTCGCAGTTGATTCCCGGTTCGTTCCATGTGGTGTGGTAGGAATCTGTCGCGGGATCGTAGCCGCGAGACAGCTGACTCACATGGCAGTCAAAGCACGACGTGTTGAACGTCAACGGCCGCTCCTTCCAGTGAAGCGGCTCGTCCGGGATCCCTTCCACGTGCCGCACCATACTGCCGGTCGTGTCCATCCACATTCGATGGCGGACCTGGTACGCCAAGGGCATGACTTGGAGCCGGCCCCGTTCCAACATCGTGAGAAAATAGAACACGTTCTTGCCGCCCAACGTGTACAGGACCGGATAGGTCTTTTCTCCCTCGGGGCCCGTTTCGGTCATCTCGGCTCGGTTACCCTCCAACCGCATGTGGTAGGTATAGGCCCCGATCGTCAGCGGTCGTTCCATCGGCGTCAGTTCGCGTCGCGCCAACACGGCACCGATCGGCTGCATCGCGCGCCCATGGTGCGAGGATTCCCACTTCGCATAGAACTCCGCGTGACAATCCTTGCAGGCAGACGAACCCACAAAAATGGCATCCATCTCTCGCCGCACCGGAACCCACGAAATTTCCGTCTGCACGTTCGTCTGGGCCCTGCAATCTCCCCCGCCCCACAATAGCTGCGCCCCGATCGCAACGGCCATCCAAGCTCCGCGCGAACAACTCCCCCTAGAACGAGAGGAGTATTTGCCAAATGAACACATGAGCGAATCCTTCAATTTCGTTCCAAATGCGACGGACCAGCTCCGGGTCTCCAGTGATCGGGGGAGATTCCGGCGCCTGCCATTCCCAGGGACGCGCCACTCCCGGCGGTACACACCACGGTCCCGACAACTCTGGAGCCGGCTCGGGCCGATGCGCATCCTGGGCCGGCGGATGCACCTCCAGTGACGTAGGCGCGCCACTGTAAACCCCAAACTCCCGTGCAGCCTCCGTCATGGCACGCACGTTCTCCGGGCGTATTTCGTTCTGCATGATCGCGCACGCGTCGAGAATATAACCGCCATCGCTACCCACGTCGCGGATCAGCGTACGCACAACTTCACGTACTTCGGCCGGGCTCCGGTATGCAAGCACAAAGTTGGGCACGCCGCCACTCAAAGCAAACTTGGAGTGAAGCTTTCGATGCGCCAAGCGAATGTCGCCGCGGTCCACATGGTACACGATGCTGCGTTCCGGCAACTCTGCAAATCGGTCCAAGTGCGCATCCCAATTGCCCTCGGCATAGAACAGCGTCTGACGACCGTGCCGCCACAGCTCCGTAATGATCGGCTTCAACGTCGGCCAATACATGCGCTCGAAGTCTTCCATCGAAACAAACGGCACGCACCCCCGGTGCATCCAAAACCCGATCGGCACTAAGCCGGCCGGGTCCGATGTCGTCAGCGCCACATGAAAGAGATGGGGCATCAGGGCCTCGCACGCCTGACGCACCTTTTGGGGCCGCTCAACGAGATCTTCCGCCAGGCCCAAGTATCCACGAAGTTTGTCCGCCAGAATGTCCATCGGCGCTTTGAGGATACCAGCGATCGCCGAGACCGTACCGCACTCTTCCCGCATACGGCGCACCTGCGGGCCGAAGTCATGAAAGTAGTTGAGCATCGCCATGGCACCTTTCACCAATGCGAGCATGCTCCGATAGGTGTTGGGCTGCCCAGGCGCGACAATTTCGCTCGACACCCGCGGCAACCACACCTCGTACAAAAATGCCGTGGGGTCCGCGATCAGGGCATCGTACTCATCCGCCCGCATATAGGCATGTTCCGCATCTGGCTCGCGGTACTGAAATCCAGTGTCGGGTGGGACTTCGATCCCTGGGATTCCGTAGTACCGCAGCCCTAATGCCTGCGTGAGGCCAGTCCACACGTATACCATGTTGGCCACGGTGGCATCCCAGTCGTAGTCCTTGCAGCAACGAATGATCGCCTCAAAGGCAAGGCGGTAGTCGTGCGTGACCTGTTGACAGGTGTAGCCACAATGCACCGCCGTCATTTCCGCCGCGAACGGTCGCACAGGCACGCGGTCGGGTTTTTCATTCCGAAGCGCCGTGACATACCGGCGCAAACGTTCCTGGTACAAGGCCTCCATCGAGGAATGAGTCGCCGTTGTCGTATTCATGGCCAGCTCCTTGTGCGTTCTCTTCAGCCTACACCGACGGCCCCGAACCGCCAAGAGCGACACCACGACGGCGCTGCCACTCCGGACGTCGAAGAAACCAAACGACCCGAACCGACCCAACCCACCCTACCAGCTGCCCAGTAACTCACTCACCCGGGCCCGGATCCGGAATCCACCCTTCGCGCATTGCAGCGGCCGTCATGTCCCGCGCCCGGCGAATCATGCGGCGGGCCTGCTCGTACAACTCGTCGTACGAAGCCGTCCGCCGCGCCAGCCCTCGCCGGACCGCCTCCGTCCCCACATCCGCGGCCTCCCGCACAAAGACTTCCCAATCCTCCATAGTCGGCAGAATGTGGTCGGCCGTCGGCGTACTCACTGAGTTCGCCAGCGAACGTGCGGCCGCCAAACACAGCTCGTCCGTGATGGCGCGCGCCTGTACATCCAAGACACCCCGGAACAATCCGGGGAAACAAAGGGAATTGTTGACCTGGTTCGGAAAATCTGACCGACCCGTCGCGAACACCGCCACACCCGCTTCCGCGGCTTCCCACGGCCAAATCTCCGGCACCGGATTCGCGCACGCAAAGACGATCGCACCTTCGCACATCCCGCGGAGCCACTCCGGCCGCAACGTTCCCGGACCAGGAGTCGAACAGGCAATCACCACGTCCATTCCCTGGACCGCCTCCGCGATCCCGCCTTGACGCCGTTCATGGTTGGTCCGTTGGCACAGCTCCCACTTGGCGCGGAACCGATCCTTCGTGGCTTCGATGTCCGACCGGTGCGGTCCCAAGATGCCCCGACTATCCACCACGACGCACCCCGTGGGGTCCACGCCGCTGGCAAATGCCAATCGAGCGGCGGCGGTATTCGACGCCCCGGAACCGATGAACGCAATCCGGATGGCATCCAACCTTTTGCCGACTACCTTCAACGCGTTGATTAAGCCCGCCAGGATCACGGTGGCCGTGCCTTGTTGATCGTCGTGCCAGACCGGGATCGACGCCCGCTGTTGCAGGGTCTCGAGCACATCGAAACACCCGGGCTGCGCAATATCCTCAAGGTTGACGCCTCCGAACGACGGCTGAACGGCCAAGACGAGTTCCGAGATCGCCATGGGGTCATGAACACCCACCACCAGCGGCACGGCGTCCACCCCGCCTAAGTACTTGAACAACAGGGCCTTACCCTCCATCACCGGCAAGCCGGCTTCGGGCCCGATATTCCCGAGCCCCAGGACCCGGCTCCCATCGCTGATCACCGCGACCGTGTTCCAGCGATTCGTCAACTCGTAGACCCGCTGGGGATCGGCCTGAATCTCCCGACACGCTGCCGCGACGCCCGGTGAATACCAGATCGCAAAATCATCGAAATCTCGGACCCGGCACTTGATCGCGGTCTCGATTTTACCCCGGTAGAAAGGATGCAGGCGCCGCGCCTCTCGGGCGGGCCATTCTGCTCGACGAAGTAATGCCTCGATGTCTCGTGCGGTTGGGTTTGTCATCGTAGCTCCACGCTCGCTGTCCTGTGTCCTGGAACAGGTAGAGAGAAAGTATGCTCCTTTGCTGGTTCGATTGCGACCACATCGCCATCGCCTGTCCCGACCGTCACTTCGTGGGAACGTTCGCGGTCCGTTTCAAACATCCCTGCGCTCGAAGGGATAGAACCCGAAAGGTCAGTGACCTCGCCGGACAAAGAGCCGAACGTCGGACGTGACAATTGGACACGTTCGTGCCATTGTAAGAATCGGAAGTGTTCAACCAGGTGGTATCATGAAGCAGGGGTTCCGACCAAAGTCCACGATGGCGACGCGACGAGGGGTGACCTTGACGGAAATGCTGGTGATCATCGGAATCATCGCCATCCTCATGATGATTTTGCTGCCGTCCCTAGGATCGGCGATGGAAAAAGCGCGTCAGGCTGCGTGTGGAAATAACCTTGGTCAGTGCTATAAACTCGTGTTGCAATACGCTACGGAAAACGCCGGACGCTTGCCGGCGGGGAACGCAAGCAACCCGACACGGTTCTACACGGCCACCAACACGCCCATCGTGTTCTACATGGCCGAGCGAAACTTGCCCTCCGCGATCTGGTATTGCCCCTCGCTGGCCCGCCAGGAGCCTCGCGATCGGAGCCCGGCCAACTGGATCAACCCGGATCTTCGGAGCCCGGGGAGCGCGCGCGTGTTCTCCATCGGTTACGGTTACCATGGCGCGCCCGAGGGTCCTGTGGTCGCCTACCAAGTACCCCTCGCTTACAACATGGGCGATCTGGACGACAGGGTCGCAGTGATCACCGACATTTGCTCCGCCCCTCCTGGGGCCGCCCCCGAAGGGCGGTTGGTGACTGGATGGACAACCTTCCCTCATCGCGGTCCCGGCCGACCCGAAGTATGCAAAGTGGCCACCGGCAGCGGCAGCGTAGCCAACAAACCCAAGGAGATGATCGTTCGCTCCTACTCCTCCCCTGCCATCACTCTGTACTGGTAATGGGATCTCGCGCATGAATAGGGTCGCCACGGACCACGATGGCGCCATGCCTACGAAACGGGCTCAAGCAAGCACCCCGATTCTGAGTTAGAGTTTCTGAGTCAGGTTTCGGACGGCTTGCAAGGCCGCCCCGACTATCCCAAGCTTTGCGTCCGCTCTGAGACACGTGGAGCAGTCTCGCACGTGTCTAGCAAACACAACTTCGCGGATCTGAACTTCCTTGATATGGATCGCACGTTAGTAGTGTTCATCAGCCCGCATGGCAACGGGCACGCGGTGCGCGTGTGTGACGCGCTCCGTGAACTCTGCCGTGGCTCGGCCCCGCGGATCGTAGTTGTTTCGACTCAGCCACGGTCGTTTCTACGCAGCCGCCTCGGCGACATCGCTTGGCACCAAGTCGAGGATGCGTTCGATCCGGGCATGTGCCAAACGGACTCGGTGAAAACGGATCTAGACGCTAGCTTGAAGAAGGTGCTCGAGTTCAGTCGTGTGCGTGAACAACGGATCGAAGACGCTGTAAGACTGCTACGCGATCTCCGAGCCGACGCGGTGTTCTCCGATATTCCGGGCGTGCCGCTTCGAGCTGCCCGCGAGCTGGGAATTCCGGCCATTGCGATGGGCAATTTCTCGTGGAATTGGATCTTCGAACAACTCGCGGAGTACGATCCTCGTTGGCTTGAGCCAGCTCGTGCATTTCGGGAAGACTACGCTGCAGCGGATCTGTTGCTCCGCCTGCCGTTTCATGAGCCAATGGACGCGTTTCAGCGAATCGTCGACATCGGCTTGTTGGCCTCCCCGGGGCAACCGCGTCGCTCAGAACTCGCCGATCGAACGGGCGCACCGATCCTAGCCACGTGGGTGTTATTGTCCTTCACCAGCTTGGATCTCTCTTCGGCCGCCGTGGCGCGGATGTCCGAATTGGCGGGGTTTTGCTTTTTCACCGTACGACCGTTGGAATGGTCCGCGCCACGCTTCTATGCGGTCAGCCGAGAGATGTTCCCTTTCGCCGACGTGTTGGCATCCTGTGACGTGGTTCTAACCAAGACCGGCTTCGGTATCGTCTCGGAATGCATCGTGAACGACCGTCCGATCGTCTTCGTTCACCGGCCCGAGTGGCCGGAATCCGCCTTATTAGTGGGCGGCATTCGACGTTACGTGCGGCACGCCGAGCTCTCTGCGGAGGCGCTCTACGCGGGTGAGGTCCAACCGGCCTTGGAGACTGCTCTTCGGTGTGAACCGCCCAAGGCCACACTCCCGCGCGATGGAGCCCGCCGCGCAGCGCAATGGCTGGCATGGGCCCTCCGCGGGCAACCAGAATGGCGTACCTGGCAGGAGTCGAACCTGCAACCCCCAGATCCGTAGTCTGGTGCTCTGTCCAGTTGAGCTACAGGTACGCCGGAGATATGCAGCAGTTCAATCTACCCGGTCGATGCGGACCCCGTCAAGCGACTCACTCCGGCTGTAGCCACACCCGCGCGCGGTGGATGCGCAGTACGCTATCGGTGCCCAGTCGGTACTGAAGGTGGAACGGGGAGCCGGTTCCGAGAAGATTCGTCCACCCAGGTTCCCCGACCCAATTGGTCGGCCATCCCGGTCCCTCCGCACTCTCAAGGGCATATCGCCGCGCGAGACCCTCGTAACCAGGAGCCGACGACGCAGATCGCGTCGGAAGCGTTACCACGATCCAGCCGTTCGACAGCGAAATCTGAACTCGGAACACATCGTTCGAATCCGTCGGTGAGGTTCCCGTAATGTACTCCACACGGTCCGGCACTCCGTCCCCGTCGGAGTCCTGCGCCGCGCCAATCGGATCCACCAAGCCCAGTCCCCACTGAGTTTTCCAGCGGTCGGGCAAACCGTCACCCGCGCTCGATTCCATGGCACCCCGCCCATTGGGTGTTCCGCCGATCGCACCGGCGGTCCAATTCGTGGGATCGTTACCATATGAGCCCAAGTGAATTCGGCGAATACTACGCCCCGTTCCCACCACCGCGGGCCACGGTACCGTCGCCCCGTACTCTACCTCCTCCACCACGTCATAGATCCCGGTGGTTCCGACATATTCCAACGGGCGTTCGAACCGAATTCGGTCGCCGGCATTGTCCAACCGCCCGGTGAACGGCCCATAGATCGGATAGCCGTTAGGCAACCCATACATCGCGCGAAATACGGCCGGGTTCGTGCCACAAATCACAAACGTCTGCAGCGCCGTCGCGATCGTGAATGACGGAAACTCGAACCCACCCGCGCCTCCGAACCGCCATCGGAAACTCGGGGCCGATGCCAGGTACAAGGGAACATTGGTCGGCGATAAACAGTAAACCTCCACGAACTCCACTCCATTGCTGTCCGGTGCGTATTGGACTTCAGAGAACACCAGCGGCCCCACGCGGGGTCCCGCATTCGAGGTACCAGGGGTAGGCCATCGCTGGTACACATATCGGATCTTTCCATCGCTTTGCACGTGCCGACCGATCGAGAATTCACGTTCCGTCGGGCCGAAGGTAACCACTTCACGGTATCCGGTCGGCCGCCCGCTGGAGTCCAATGCGGACGACAGCACCACTTGCTCTCCATACTCGCTGAGCGAAAACGCGTTGGTACCCTGTGCGGCGGCACCAAAATGATTGGTGGTGTCGAACACCACGAAGCCGTGGGCCGGCAGCGTTGTACCGTCCGGAATCCGATACTTGAACGGCTGCAGCTCCGTATCACTAAGCCACCACCCGCTCAAGTCCACCGCCGTGTCCAGCGTGTTATAGATCTCGATCCAGTCGCCCACGGGCGAGCCATCCGTGTGCGCCAAGATCTCGTTGATCACCACGGTCCCCGGCAAAGGAACCTCGTTGGGATCCGGCCCGCCTGGGCTTCCCCCATATCTCGAGCTGGGCTTCCATCCCTGCTTTCGGTCCCACTGGCCAAGGTCGTCCCAAATCTGTCGCAACGTCAGCGAAAAACCTGCCCCGTCCGTGTGCGGATACCAGTCATCGTCGTATGTGAAAGACTGGATCATGCCGAAGTATTGATGCGACAACGTCAGGCGTTCACCCGCGTTATCGAGTCTTCCCGAATAGACGCCGGCGATTTTCATTCCATTGGTATTGTACGCAGCAGCGAACGCAGTCAGGTCCTGCACCACCACCACATACTCGCCGGGCAAAAGTCGCGACACCCGTCCGGTCGAGAACGAGAACGAAATACCCGCCGTGAACATGAAACCGCTCAAGTCCACTTCATTCGTGTCGGCGTTGTACAACTCCACAAATTCCAACGGCGCGTTATCCGGCGGGTGGTAGTAAAGTTCCGTGATCACAAGCCGCGGAAGTTGCTCACTGAGGAACGTCGCCTCGGACACCGCCGACCATTCTCCGGAAGAAGATAACACCCGGGCTCGAATATGCCGGGACCGGTCGAGCACGATGCCATTGGTATACAAGACGCCCGCGACCTCGCCTCCAGGAGCGCGCGGGTCCGCGCCGTCCAGCGCGTAGTAGATGCTACCTCCGGCATTGGTGTTCACCAATTGGATCACCGCGCCGTTGGTCAGCGGGCCCGGGGGCCGTACGAACAACGGCGGTCCCGTGGCTGGCCAAACGTCGTTGGTTCGAAAGTGAACGAACAGGTGACCTGGACGGTCTTTGAACCAGTTGGTGAACCGACTGAGATAGCTCCCTACAATGCCGCTGCCGCGCATGTAGGTGAGCAATGGGTCGGCTTCTTCCTTCAACCGCCAGAACCGCTGCCATATATTGCTGTCGGTCAATGCACCGTCGTTGAAAAAGTGGCGGTGAATCCGGTCAGCCATCAAAAGACGGAATTCCGGACTTTTTTCCAGCGCGCGGTAGAGGATGGCCGCACGCGCATTGGGATTCATATTCGTTTTGAGTTCGCAAATAATATCGAAGTTCGTCAGCTTGCCGAACCCGCCGATCGCCCCCTCAGCATCCCACATGAAAAACCTCCACTGGGCTCCGTTCCGCCGCTCGCGCGCCATGTAGTAGTTGTTGTGCGGCCAGTCTCCAGTGGCACCATAAGCATTCACCAAGATATAGTCGGCAAAGTTCACCACATCCATTTGTTGGCAGATCGCCACGTAGTTCGAAAGCACCGCCAGGTTCGAGTTGGTCGCCTGGTACATGAATGCATTCAAGGCGATCAAGTCGCCCTCGTCGACGCCGTTCTGATTGATGATGTCCCAGTCGTTGGTGCTGTTGAACCGCCGCTGAAAGAAATTGATATCGTAGCGCTCGACCGGATTGTAATACGCTCGGAAAATCCCGTTCACATACAACGACGCAAATGTGCCTTGCGATGCGACCTGTCCGACGTCGGCCAGAGTGCGACGCATGAATTCGTCAATAATGAACGGCCGGTCCCAGTCGTTTTTGCCTCCCCGCAACCGGAGGCTTTCGTACCCTGTCGGCAATGTTCGCCCTGGCGAGAGCTCGATGGTAAAAGGCTCCAAGCCATACACCTCTCGGAAGTAAAGGTTGAACTGCGGCTTATTTATATGGGGATGGTCGTACCAACCCGTGGACATGTTCTGCAAAACGTATCGAGGCCGAGTGTAAGTGCTTCCCGCCAACCGAAGTCCCGCATGGGTCCCATACACGACGCTGGTCATACCGGCATTGGTCACTGGATACACAAATTCCACCGAGACTGGCCGTTCATACGGGTGACCTCGCTTCATCGGAATGTTGTAGTCCGACACCGCGTTGGTCGCTCTCCACACGCCCCCGCTCCACCACCCGCCGACGATCGCGGTCACGCCATTGGGTTTGTGGATGGCTTGGTTCCAATCGCCGGCGATGAACACCGCTGGACGGTCTCGCAGCAGCGCAGGTGGATTCACCCAAAACGAGCGCGAGACCACCGGCGAGGGGATCCAACCCGGCCAAAACGCACGGGCACGAATCGTCGCCGCGGTACTGAGCGGAATCGGCCCACTGTACACCTGACCCCAATTCTCGTCCGGCTCACTGCCATCGACTGTGTAGCGGATGGTCGCTCCCGCAAGGGCACTGGTAATGACAACCATGATGGAGTTGGTGTACAACCCCGCCGCCGTTGCGAACCCGGGGGCGGGCACGATCCCGGGTAGGGTCGGCCCCGTATTGGTGGCGCCGGGAGTGGGGATGGGGAAATAGCGCCAGGCGCCGTCCGCATCGCTCCAACCATAGCTGTAGAAAGGACTCTGCGGCGGATAGGGCGCCCACTCGCTCACGACTGTGCCCGACGGGTCGACTAGCGCCAGGTACTCGCCCCCACTGTCGAGCTTGAAATTGGTGTGCAACGCAGGAGCACTGGGATCGCGAATATTATAGCCAGTACACAAGACGACTAGATAGCCATACGCGGGGATGCTTACCGTCCCTGGGAACGCCCACTTCCGCGGGGAACTCCGGCTGTCGGTCAAGCTCCAACCATTCAAGAGCACGGGCTCCGATCCATCGTTGTACAGCTCGATCCAGTCCGCGAACTTCGCCTCGGTAATATCGCGCTCTTCCTCTGCTTCGTCGTCGTCTCCTCGTGGGCCAAGACTCGTTGGCGAGTTAGTTCCGACAAAATAGCTCCACACCTGATTGGTCGGCACCAATACCGGTCCGCCCACCATGCGCAACCCCGCCCACAGGACCAAATCGCTACTTATGATGCTAGCATTGTGGACTTGCACCGCGAGCACATTCGTACCCGGCCGCAGAAGATTTGATGCAATGCCGATGTTGTACACCACTGGCGGGTACGCCTCCCTCGCTGCGGTGGCCTGCATCGAATACGGTACAACGTACCCGACAGCACCGAGATTGGACCTTGCGATCTCGCTGCTGTTGAGATACGCCACAAACCCATCGTCAAATCCTACTTCCAACTGCAACGCGTTCGTAGCGCGAGCTGTGGCCTCATCCACAACGAATTTGACGCGAGCATACAAAGAGACGGCCTTCGCGTAGAGGTTGCTCCAGAGGTCCGTCCGAATATAAGTCTCCCCGTAGCCCAAGGGTGCAAGCCCCGTCCCCCAGGTGTCGTCAGGGAACTCCGCAACGGTCCACTCCAACCCCCACAACGACGTCTGCGTGCCCGCCGACATTGGAATGCCTCCGGACGGCTCATACAGTCCGATGTGGTAGCGCCACGGCGTGTTCGTGGCGGAAACTAGGATCACGCTACCGGTGGGCGTGCTGACCTGGAGTTGGACGGACGCAGCAAACGAGATGTTCGTGTAGCCGTGCACTTGAACCGCGAGCACATTCGTCCCGCCACGGAAGAGATTAGAGGCGACGCCCAGGACAAAGGTTTCGTTCGTCCCCGCTCGGTGCCAGTTGTAGGCCGGTTGGTCGCAATATGCGAACGCACCGGTCGGTCCTAAGTTGGCTCGCGACACCTCGCGACCGTTGATGTAGGCAATGAACCCACTATCGTAGTCCATCACCAGCGACACCGTACCCGACACCGTGTGGGCGGGCACTGTAAAGTAGGAACGCACGTACAACGTTAGCGTCGGCCCGTTCAGTTGACTGGATAAATCATTTCGGTAGGAGGATCCGAACCCAAACGTACCGGTCGTGACCATCCACGCGGAGTCCGAAAAGTTTGTTTCTATCCACGAAATGCCCGCTCCCAAACGCCAGACTCCGTTGCTGTCTCGTCGCAACAAACGAGCACTGGGCGCGGCCATGAACTCGTTGATTCGAAGCCCCGCCACCGAAGAGCCAGCGCTGCCGGTCAATAGAAAGGCAGCAATCCACTGGATAAGACCCCGTCCGGATCTGGATCCGTGCCATCGCATGCCCGCCACGTTCCAATTGAAACATATCACGGTTCTGGCCGGCTGTCGAAACCGCGAATATCGATCGCGCGGGTGCGGTGAGCTTCAATTTAAATGCCCTGCAGTCCGGGAGTCGGAGTCGCAGCGGCGCCATGTCGGCGGCAGATAAGTGTTTCGATGTCAGCCGGCGCTAGGCTCTGGCTCCACCGCGAGCCGCTGGATGATGCCCGGTCGAACATGACCTAGCGATCCCGACGGAATTCGCCCCCGGAGTTGTGTCGGGCCCCGACTCAGTGGTTGAACTCCGTCGGGATGACGATCTTGGCTGAACGACTCCGGCCAGCCCTCTCCGCACCAACGAGTGCGACCCATAGTGAGCCAGCAAATCGGGACCACCGGCCAGCCCGAAGTTTACGAGTCCACCGCGCTTGAAGTTTTTCAAAAAGAACCGAAGATAGTCCCGTGAAAAGACTGTTGGCGGCGCTCGATTTTTCACCGGTCACCGACGCGGTGGCCCAAACGACTCGCGAGCTCGCCCAGGCGCTGGGCGCGACGGTTCGACTGATTCACGTGGCGCCACCCGAGCCGGATTTTGTCGGGTACGAAGCCGGGCCGATCACCGTACGCCAACACGTGGCCGCGGAATACCAGGAAGCACGGCGCCGCGTGCACGCAATCGAATCCGCGCTGCGGAGTTCTGGCCTCGTGGTCGAAGCACTGGTCGTTCAAGGCGAACCGTCCCACAAGATCCTGCACCACGCTCGCGAGTTCGACGCGGACTTGATCGTTCTTGGATCGCATGGGCACGGCATGTTACATGAACTTCTGGTCGGCAGCGTGACCTCGGCAGTGATGCGGGCTGCACCTTGCCCTGTGGTGGTAGTGCCCTCTCCACGGACAGGCCGGACCACCCACCGAGAGCAGACTCGCACATGACCTGGAGTGCGTTCACGATTGCCCGAGTGGCGGGGATACCCATCCGCGTTCACATTTCCCTGGCCATTCTGCTGCCGCTGCTACTCTTCTCCGTTCCGGCCTCTCTGTGGCCTTTGGGACTGGCGGTCACGGGCGGGTTTTTTCTCGCGATTGTTCTGCACGAGCTGGGCCACTCGTTGATCGCACGTCAGTTTGGGTGTGGCGCACGGGAAATCCTACTGTTACCGATCGGCGGGTTGGCGCGGCTGGAATGCATGCCCCGACACCCCCGGGCCGAAATGGTTATGGCCGCGGCCGGTCCTGTCGTCAGCCTGCTGTTGAGTCTGCTCTTTGCCACGTTGGCCTTTCTGACCGCACGCCGCCTTCCTCATTGGTCAGCCGTGTTCGAAATCCTTCGCAACATGAACCTCACCATTGCCCTGTTCAACCTCATCCCGTCCTTTCCGATGGACGGCGGCCGAATCTTTCGCGCGTGGCTGGTTCCACGAATCGGACGCCTCCTAGCGACACGAATCGCGGCGTGGCTGGGTCAGGCATTCGCCGTGCTCATGATTCTTTGGGGAATCTTCGGGGGCGGGCTATTGAAACTGTTCCTGGGACTGTTCTTGTTCCGCGCTGCATCCATGGAATGGCAGATGGCTCTGGTCGAGCACCTGTATGGCATGCCGGAGCCCTGGGCTCCATTGACATGGGAGGTAAGGCCGGAACCTTGGCCTCGCGAACGCCGCATTGACGATGAAGTGATCATCTACCCCCCACCCTACCGGCGCCGGATGTGGTCCTGGCGGTGGCCGCCATGATGAATCTCCCCGACCGCCGGATCGCTGGAACATTGTAATCTGTACTGTACGGCCATCCCGGGTGAAGGCCACGTGCGGCTTGACCAGTCCGCCGCGTTGGTACGAAGGTGTCCACGCGACTCGCGTGGGTTCAAAAGAGCCACTACTCACGCGGTCAGATCTGTCCCAACGGTCCCTACAAGTGCACCGAGGCCAGGAGTTTGAGCGCTGCATAAATGATGCCTCACGGCACGCGTGAATCGATTCCTTCGCACCGAGTCCTAAACGGCCGTCCCTCAACCCCGGTGCGTTTTCCTTGACCCCAGCGGCATTGGCTCGGCGTCGGGTCGCGTAAACCTTTTTCTCGCACCGTCGTTCACCGATGCGGCCAGTTGCCGTCCGTCCAGGTGTCGCGACCCCAACGCGTACGCGAAGCAACTGACGTAGCACCTCGGCTGCGCGTGCCGTCGTTTCCAGCGCACTTGTGGTACCATGATGTTCGATGGCCGGTCCAAGCGTGCAGCCCTGGACCACCATCGGGAGCGTGGCCAGGCCGCAAAGAAAATTTCGGCCGGCCGTGTCCAGCTTGAGGCCTCGACGTGGATATGCGGTCAGTTCGCCCAACGCCAGATGAAGTTCGACGGATTCTAATCGTCCGTCTTAGCTCACTCGGCGACATCGTCCACGCCCTGCCGGCCGTCCACAACTTGCACGCCGCGTCTGGCGCCGAGGTGGACTGGCTGGTGCATCCAGAGTATGCGTCGCTCGTGCGTCACTGCCCCGATGTCACCACGGTGCTGGAGTGGCCTCGCCATGCCACGTGGATCACCTACCTGCGCCACGTTCGGGCATTACGTGCGCGCACATACGATTTGGTGGTGGACCTCCAAGGTCTTCTCAAAAGCGCACTGCCGGCACGACTGGCGCGCGCGCGATGGCGTCTCGGTCCGTCGTACCACCGCGAAGGCGCGCACTGGTTCTACGGTGCCGTGGCGGGACCTCGCAACAAGGCTCGCCACGCCGTCGAGGAAAACTTGGACGTTGTCCGATACCTCAGCTGGCCGGAAACCCCCGTGGAGTTCCCGTTAAAGTTTTCTCCGTCTCCGGCGCCTGGCATGCCTCCTCGGGTCGCCATGGTGCCAGCCGCTCGGTGGCCCACAAAAAACTGGCCGGTTCCGTTTTTCGCAACACTGGCATGGGAGTTGGCTCGACGCGGCGTTACCGTCTATCTGTTCGGCTCTGCCTCGCAAGAACCGCTTTGCGTGCAGATCAAAGAGCAAGCCAGCGGTCACCCCGCGATCCACGTGCTGGCCGGCCACACTTCCCTACCGCAGCTCGGAGCGCTCTTAAACCGGTGCGAATTGGCCATCACCGTGGACACCGGCCCGATGCACCTGGCCGCAGCGCTGGGCGTGCCGGTCATTGCGCTGTTCGGCCCCACTGATCCGGTCCGCACCGGACCCTACGGACCGCGGCACCGCGTCCTGTTGGCCCCGGGCGATCTCCACTGCCGGCCGTGCTTTTCCGATCAGTGCTCCCGCGGCGATCTTGCATGTCTCCGCAACATCTTCCCCAGCCGCGTCCTCAACGAAGCGTTGCGCATCCTCGAGCGACGCGAGGATGTCTCCGTCCCATCCTGATCCAGTTGCACACCGTCCAACGCAGCACGTCGGAGCCGGTCCGCCGCTCCCATGCCGCAGGGAAAGGCACCCGGCGGGGCCCCGGCCCCTCCAAGGGTTGGACGCGTACGCGTGTACTTCGTCCAATGCGTGGAAAAGTTTCCTCCTGAACCCCCATCCGCCCCACTGACATGACGATCGTCGGCACGCCGGCCACGTCCGTGGCATATCGCCGTCACTCCGGTCTCCCGTATGCGCTTGAGGATCCTCCAAGCGCCCCGTCTTCCCGGGATGAGCTCCCCGGTGCGCACCACACGCTCCGCTGTCCGCCGCTGTGGTATACTCACCTCGGCAATGGCCCAATTTCATTCCAACGCTGAATTGCGCGACCTGTGCTTCGATGCTCTCCTCGAGCATGCGCTCGACAACATCTACTTCAAGGACCTGGAGAGCCGGTTCATCCTCGTCAGCCGCAGCATGGCGCGTTGGTTCGGATTTTCCGACCCCTCGGAGATCATCGGCCGCACCGATGCGGATCTCTTCGCTCCGCCGCATGCACAAGAGGCTCTACGCGACGAACGCGCGCTGATCCGTGGCGAATGCGATGTCATCCAAAAAGAAGAAGCCGAAACGTGGCCCGATGGCCGAGTGACATGGGTCTCCACCGTCAAACGCCCGTTGTACGACCGCTCCGGCCGGATCATCGGAACCTTCGGCATTTCGCGCGATATCACGGAACAACGCCGATGCCGAGATCTTGCGGAGGAAGCCACCCGCCGGTACGCGGAACTACTTCAAATCGTCTTGGACAGCCCGGTGGTTATTGTTCAGTGGGACCCAAGTCCCGAGCGCATCGTGCGCCGCATCAGCGACAACGCAACGCAACTGGGGCTGGATCTCGCCACGGCCGGACGCGGAGATTGGTCGTACGCCGAAATCATCCATCCCCACGATCGTGAGAACGTTCTGCGAACGATCCAGCAGGCCATGGCCAGCGGGGCGGAGCGGTATGATCTTATCTATCGAATTCAGTCACCCGATGGTCGCGTTCTTGTTGTGGAAGAAATCGGGCGATTCCGCCGCGACACGCGTGGCGACGTCACGGCCGTGCAGGGGTTGATCATGGACGTCACGCGCCGCCATGCGGCGGAAGCAGAGGTCCGGCGGTATCAGAGCAGCTTGGAGCAAATGGTGGCCGAGCGCACGCGAGCGCTCGAAGAAGCCAACGAGCGACTTAGAAAGGAGAACGACCGCCGGCAGCGCGTGGAGGCAGAGCTGCTGGAGAGCCAACAGCGGTATCGGCGCCTATTGGAAACCGTCACCGACTACGTCTATACCGTCGAACTTCGCGACGGCCAGCCCGTCGCCACTCAACACGGCCCGGGGTGTTGCGCAGTGACTGGCTACGAGCCGGAGGAGTACGAACGCGATCCCTTCCTATGGTTGGACATGGTACACCCAGAGGATCGCCCCAAAGTGCTGGAACAGGCGCAAACAGTCCTGCGCGAGGGGTGGGCACCGTCACTGGAGCATCGCCTACGCCGTAAAGACGGCAGCATCCGCTGGGTGCGCAGTTCGTTATCGCCCCGACGTAACGCCGAGGGCCGGCTGGTGGGATACGACGGCTTGGTGAAGGACATCACCGAACAACGCGAAGCACGGGAGGCGCAACACCGCGCCGAACTCGAAGTGATGGAAGCCCGTCAGCGAGAGCTCATGGAACGGGCCGATCGGTTGAGCTCGCTCGGGTTGTTGGCGGCCGGCATCGCCCACGAAATCAACAACCCGCTCCAAGGAATGCTGAGCCATCTGGACGCCGTACGCCGTTCCCTGCCGCCGGACTTTCCCCGCATGAAAAACCTGCAAATGGTCGAACGGGGCATCGAGACCATCGCCGCATTGGTCCGCCAACTTCTGTGGTTGGGCGGCGGCTCCGAGGACGAACCCGGCCAGTGTCGGCTGGGCGAAGCATTGAACTTCGTGACCGAACTTCTCGAGGCCCAATTTCAGAAGCGCAACGTCCGTTTCGAGGTTCGTGGGGTTGCACTGGATGCGACCCTCGCCATGCCGCGGCGCGAGTTGGTCCAAGTGCTCCTGAACCTGTTCATGAACGCCCGCGATGCCATGCCCCAAGGCGGTGTGATCCGAGTGGACGCGGCAGAGAACGACGAGGGGGTCCTATTGCGCGTCGCGGACACCGGGGAGGGCATTCCCCCAGACCTGTTAGGTCGAATCTTCACGCCGTTCTTCACGACCAAAGGCAGTCGAGGAACTGGCCTGGGTCTGAGTGTAGCGGAAGCGATCATTCGTAGCCGAGGGGGCACGATCACTGTGGAGAGCCGTGTCGGCGAGGGGACTACCTTCGTTCTGCAGCTGCCGCGTGCGATGCGCGTCCCCGAGGAGGGCCCTACAACGTGAGCACGCACGTCCTGATTGTAGACGATGACGAATTGGTCCTATCCGGCCTCCGGAGCAGTCTCGAAGATCTTGGATTCAAGGTCAGCACGGCGCCCCGCTCGGCCCAGGCGCTGGAGCTGATGGCCGCAGACTCGTCGGTGGATTTGGTCCTGACCGACCTGGTGATGGCGGAGATGGGCGGGATCGAACTTTTGCGAGAGCTTCGGCAGCGGTATCCCCATGTGCCCGTGGTGGTGATCACGGGTCACGGCTCGCCCGACAGCGCCGTGGACGCCATGCGGGAGGGCGCGGCAGATTATATTCAAAAGCCAATCCGCGCGGAGGAACTTGCGCGGCGGATTGACACCATCGTCGGCAGCAATCGCTTGCGTCGTCGTCTCGAAGAAGAGCGCAATCGTGCGCGTGAGGAAGAGCAAAACCAAGCGGTACGGTCGTCGCGATTGGAGCGATATGAGACCGCGCTGCGCATGGCACGGGGACTGGCGCAGGACCTGGGCCCGTTGGTGGACCTGTTTGACCGATACTGCGCGAAACTTGCGGATCAGTGTCCGCCTGCGGACCGAGCGGCGTGGGAACAAGGGCTCCGTTTACTGCGGGAGCTTCGGCGAATCGCTGCGGATCCCCAGGAGCCGGCGGAGAAGCTGTTCTTGGAGGACTTGGTTCACAGCGCGGTGGAAACCCTCGAAGTACGGTCCGCCCGAGACGCGCGGCCGGACGCGAACATTGAGATTCACTTGCCAGCTCGCTCGTTTTCGGTTCGGGTGTATCCGTCGCTTCTCCGATCTACGCTCAGCGGGTTGTTGGCGGGCCTGATCCGGGCGCTCCCACGAGGAGGACGATTGACCATTCAACTCAGTCGCGAAGAGCACGATGCTCCATGGGGACACTTGGTACGCGGGGCCAGTGGAACCTACGTAGCGCTGCACATGTTCAGTTCGGTTCGTCTGCGTGCGGAGGAGATCGAACACCTGGCCGAGCCCTATGCCGAACAACGGTTGACTCAGAGCCATGGCTTGTTGTTCCCGATGGTTCTTGGGTGTATGCGGATTCACCGAGGACTCACACGAGTTCGCTCGGTCACTGCTCCCGATGGAACCGAAGTGGCACTGTTGTTCCCGTGGACCGAGGCGGATACAGCGCAGGCCGCGCGACCGAAGGCAGTCTCGGGCCATCGGGTGTTGGTCGTGGACGATTCGTCTTACCATCGCGAACGTGCGGTGGCGTTACTCAAAGAACTGCATGCGGAGGTCGCCGAGGCCAATAGCACCGCGGAAGCGATGGCCAAGCTCGCCCAGGCCGAACGAAACGGGGAACCATTCGAAGCGGTCCTCGTGGACCTGATCCTCGGCGAGCCCACCGATGGCGTAGACCTAGTCCGACAGATCGCGGGACTGAGCACTCAGTACGGTTTGATTTTGATGACCGGTTTTGCGGATTTGGATCGCATCAGCGAAGCGCGGGCGGTGGGCGTGCGCGCGGTTCTCCAAAAACCTTTTAGTCGAGACGACCTTGCCGCGGCGCTCGAGGCAGCTCTTGGCCCGTCCAAACGCGAATCGCCGCCGGCGGGTTAGCCCCCCCGACGGCGATCAACCCCGGGCAGACGCGGAGCTGAAATTCGGCTAAACGCGACCATTCGCAATTTGCCGTCGCCGCACAAACACCGCTACCAACGACCCCGCCAGGGCCAGCACACCGATACCCGGCTCCGGAATGATTTGAAGAGTCGTTTTATAGGTAATC
>Ga0272449_1001630_pt1 | contig 22511 bp, 24 predicted proteins | sample YNPCB0241_FD_198679 | JGI IMG/M metagenome (GOLD analysis project Ga0272449, IMG submission 198679) | Hot spring sediment microbial communities from Yellowstone National Park, WY, United States - YNP-CB-024-1 | ecosystem: Environmental > Aquatic > Thermal springs > Hot (42-90C) > Sediment... | reverse complement strand
TCGTCATCAACGTATTTGGCAAGCTGGAGGTAGAGACTTATCGCGTCAAGCTCCGCAATGATGGCAAGACGCAAAGCATCGGCGACCTCAAGAGAGTCGAACTTCTTCTCCCTCAATACGTCGAGAGATGTTTCGCAAACCCCACGGTAATTCTCAACACCGTATTTAAATACATAGCCGACCTGCCGCCGCTCTGCTCGCCGCTGCGGTGAAGGTAATCGCCTAAGTCGCGGCAACCAACGCAGAAGCACCCATGTGAAGGCGGGGGCCCTGAGCTTTACGAGTACTGCGGCGGGGTGTTTCCCGAGTGGAAAAAGGAGTTGATAGAGTGCGCTACGTGATGTGCGTGGAGTCGGTGGAAGACCTAGCAACTTAGGACGGGTAAGGTAGAGCTGTGCACGGTTTTCGTGTTGCCGCTCAGCAACAAGAGGAGCGGCTACCGCAAGCTTTTCAACCTCTACCGCGGCTAGCCACATGACGAGAAACACGCCCTCGAACGCGACTTGAATGTTCACCACGGAGAGAACGTTCTTGCAATTTTGGAGCAGTTATAGGAGATGTACCTGCAATAAGAAAAAGGAACGGATCAACGTTTTACAAAGCCTGTATAAATGAGAGAACGGCGTGGTAGCGGGGTTGCGTTGGGCGCCCTCTTTTTGTGAACCCTACGCTTACAGGGATAAATCCACAGGGATAACTATCCCTGTTGGGTAATCCCTGTCGGCGACAGGTGAAAGAGCCGTCGGTTCTTTATGGTTGGTTCTCTGCATGGCGTCATGCCCAGAACGGTAGTGCTGGCGTTCTTGGCCGCGGCGGTGGCGCTTGGGGCTGTTCTGCCCACTGAGAGCGGCGACGTGTTCTACTTAGCCTCCGGCGGACAGGCCGGGGCGGTCAACGCGTTCGGCCAGAGACTGTGGTCTGTGCCGGGCCAGCTCATCGCCTCCGACGCCATGGGCTCCTGCCTAGCTGTGGCATCTGCTCTGTACAACGGAACGGCGTTTCTGGGAACAGCCGTCACGCTCTACACGCCGGACGGCAGACCTCTCTGGAGCGCGATCGCCAACATCAACGCCACGGCCCTCGCCACGAACTGCGTGGAGACGGCCGTCGGCGGCATAGACGGCTCTCTCTACGTGCTTAAAGACGGAAAGGTGGCCAGCAGGCAGAAGTACAACAGCCTCGTCTTCGCGCTGGCGTACACGGTCAACGGGACGCTTCTGGTGGGCACCGGCGACCCGGTCAGCGGCTTCACCGCCTATGTGGACAGGTGTGGCAACTCGATTACGGCCGTCAAGACCGATGCGCCTTACCTCATAGTCAACTCGACTAAGTTCGGCGTTAAGTACAGAGGCGGCATTGCGCCTATGCTGAAGCCGCCAGCCGCGGCTTCGCAGGACTGCCGCGCCTTCGTATACGCCGTATACGACACGCTGTACAACAATACGTCGCCCCTCGTCAAGCTCCCCCTGCCCGTAATTGCAGTGGCGGTCTCCGGCGTCGGGAGGACGATAGCTACCGCCACCGCGGAGAGGCTGTACATAATCCGAGGCGGGAAGATCGCCGCGGAGCTCGACGCGCCGGTGACGCGCTCCATAGCCCTCTCATGGGACGGGCTGACGCTGGCCTACACATCCGACGCGGCCATGGGCGTCCAGAGGTTCAGGCTCGTCAACATAACCGCCACGGGGTGCCCCTGCCGGTTAGGGTGCGGGCAAGCGGCTTCACCTACTCGCTCCCCGCCGTCGCATACGTACCAGCTGACACTTCAGCGCTACAGCCGTCCCCGGCGCAGAACGGCGCCGACCTGCCGGCCTCCAACTCGACGCCGCCCCTGCATAAAACTATAGTGCAACACCGCACGCTGTACGCCGTGAGGCCCGGCCCGCCGGCCCAGGGGCCCAGGCGGACCTCCGGCCTAGCCGCGCCCTACGCCCAGTCAGAGCCTAAGGAGTCAGCCGCCACGCTTCCCCGTCTTCTAACAGATACTTGCCCACAAGCACATTTGCTACTGCGAGGAAATATGTAAAGGTTCGAAACGCGGACGAATCGTGTCTACAGCATTTGTTTACAGGTCCAATTATACCTGTAAATCTGTAAGTTCCGGTCTTTGCCTGTATGGAAAAACTTATATAGCCAAGCAGAGAGAAGAGGACATGGAGAGACTCGCAGTTCGACATGCGCCGCGGCGTTTAACGCGTCATGGGGTCTAAGATTATACAGCGTCTACAGCTCGCGCTTAGAGTCAAGAAGCCGACGCCTGGGGAGGTGCTTGAGCAGGTCTCCACCCGCGGCGTTCTGCGGGGGCCTGTGGACTTTGTCTTCTCGGCGTGGAGGTTGTACGTCGAATATGCGGCGCAGGAGATCGCCGAGACCTTTCAGCTCACAGAGGAGGAAAGGAGGACGCTTCTAAACTTCCGAGACGCGGTGAAGACGCTGCTAACGGAGACGCAGAGGCAGGCCAGGGAGAAGCTGGCGGCGCTGTATAAGGCCGTCGCCGAGGGCAACTACAGGCTGGAGGGCGGCAAATTGTTCGCACCGGACGGGACGTGGATGTATACAAGAGAGAACCTCGTTCCACGTGTTCTAATCCACGGTGTAAGCGCCTCGACGCGTTTTCCCGACTTGCTGAAGCTTCCGCATGAGAGGCTTGAGTTACTTCAGCTGGGCTGGAGGGCAAGCGACGAAGGCAGTAATAAGGGCCGGCCCGTCATGGGCACCACACAGCCTTGGCAGGTGTTTGCTTGGGCAACGGTGAGATATGGAGAAATTTACATACGAATCGCTTCGGTCAACCTGACGCGTGAGGGGGTTAGCGTAACAGTACATCTTAAAGCAAACAGCTGGAGACAGAAGTGGAGCAAGGCAGAGGCCGTAGACCTCGTCATAAGCCATCTAAGAAGCGGCGAGCGAGCGCCTCTGCTGACAATGTGGCTGGGGGATGGGAAGGCCAGGTGGAGGCGTATAGGGCGTGAAGTGGCGATTTCAACCAAAGAGCCGCAGAGGCTCGGAAGAACCTTAGGTGAATATGAGGCCATTGTTGCGAAGGGGAGGGAGGCATTTGTGCGGCTTATGGAGGCAGCAGGCACATACGGCGCACTGCTGGAGTTGCTGAAGGCACACAAGTGGATCTACGTGAAAAAAGCTGTTGCCAAAAAGAGGAGCATAGACCTGCTTAAAGAGGCATACGGCGGCAACACAGCAACAGCGCCGGAAGGGGAGGAATTTAGAATTGGCGATGTTATAATAATGAACGTTCCGATGCGGCTTGAACTGGTGAACGGCAACGGCGGCTCCCTCGTCGCTCAATACTTCACTCGCGACTTAGAAAAAGCGCTCGCCATCGCCGGGAGGCTTGAGTCGGCTGGGCTTAGGCCGAACGTTGTGAGGTCTAATTCCAAATACATGGTGTACATCGGCACGGCAGACCTTGCAAAACTGGCAGAGAGAGACGAGACGCTAAGAAAAGCCGTGGCGAAGTACCTCGCCGAAAAGGCGAAAAACGGCACGCCGAGGCAGAGAGAGCTTGCCGAAAAGATCCTAAAGAGGCGCCCAATTTTTTCTCCTTCGTTTTCAGAGAAGAATTCTTCCATAGCGGGGCCCGGATTTGAACCGGGGACCTCGGGGTTATGAGCCCCGCGGCCTACCAGGCTGGCCTACCCCGCTGCGCCGTGGTGTTAGTAATCTTCTGTTTATAAGTTTTTCTCGGCTTCGGAGAGATGTGGGCAACTGCCCCGTGCCTGTATCTTGAGCGTGTGGATGCCTCTGTCTGTATGGAGCTTCACCTCGTCGGCCCACTCAGCGCCTTTTATCAGCAGGGCGGCTTGTGTCCTCTTGGGGATCCGTATCCTGCCTTCCCTCAGCTCCGCGGGGCCTACCCTCTCTACGGAGTCGAGGGCGAGGTAGTACCCGCCGACGTCGACAGCCTCCACCTCCAGGTCTTTGGAGAGGCCGTATATGCATATCACGACCAGTCCCCCCTCGCGGAAGGCCGCGAAGGGCTTCTCCCTGGCGAGGGGCAGAAGCGACAGCAGGTGGACGAGGAGTTGTAGCAAGTAGTCGTACACTTGAACATGTGGGTAGTTACATATATCTTTTACCTGGAGAGGGCTGCGAGGCCGAGCTCTTCGTCTAGCGCGTTGGCCCACAGGGCGGCGTAGAGCAACTCGTCTTTGACCACCAGCTCTCTGCCGGTGAAGGCCCTCCTCCGTAGCCAAGTTGGGGCGAAGTTTAGCACAACTACGTCCACCGGCAGGCCTACGAGGGTGGTGAGGCGGCTGGATAGCTCCTCGGCATATGCCGCGGCGTCGAGGAGGTCCACCTCGCCGGAGAGATAAACCGCGACGTCTACGTCTCTGAAGACTCCCTCTAGAAAACTGCCGAAGAGAAAGGCCAACGCCACCCTTTCCTCCCTCCTTAGCGCCTCGGCCAGCTTCTTTGCGGCTTCCTCCCGCTCCTCAGGCCCTAGTTCAAACCACTTAATGGACATGCCGCATAAAGCGCCTCAACGTCTTGAGGCCCTCCTCTTTCAGCTCTCTGTACAGCCTGGCGTCGTCGACCTCCCAGTAGCGGTGCACGAGGAGGTTCCTAAGCCCTGCGAACCTCCGCATGGCCGCGGCGAGATCCCGCGGGATGATTCCCCTTTCGCCGAGCATTTGGAATACCTCGCCGAAGCTGGCGGGGCGGGCTCCCGTCTCCCGGAGAAGAAATAAGCCGATCTGGCCGGGCGGGCTCCGCGGCCTCGATCATGGCGTATCTCAAGGCGTATACGGCCTCGTCGTCGTTTAAAAACTCGTCAAGTGGACGGTTCAGGATCTGCTCTATAAAGTTTACCGAACGTTCAAGATCTCTCAAGGCTCTTGACAGCCTCCCCGAATCCACGACGACGGGGGATTCAAGCCATATAACAAATTGCGGCTCGATGAAGTAGCGAATGCATGTGGGTGGTTGCGTTAAGGTGTCTACACGGGCGCGGAGACAGGCCGAAGAGAAGGCGAGAGACTTGGGATGAAGATACAGTTTCGCCGGGAAAAGCTGAGGAGGAGGGTCGAGGCGCTTAGGAGGGGGTTGCAGAGCCGCGGCGACGTTTTGAAGAGGATCAACACGGAGGAGGTGGTCAGACTCCGGGGGTAGAGTGGCTTGTTTGATGCATGTGGTGGCTGTGCGGCGGATAGGCACGGTTTGCTGAGGACAGAGAGCTGAGGGAAAGGAGATCTTTGCTGGTTCTAGTGCCAAGCGTCGGCGAGCTCTAGGCTTGTGTCGGGGTTGCGGTTGCTGTGCTCAGCCTGTTTATCGTGTCGCCGAGGGCGATGTACATGAGTATATAGCCCACGAGGGTGAGTATGCCGGAGATGCCGACGAGCAGTAAGGCGATGTCTACAACAAAGAGGATGCCTGCAGCCATGTATAGTGAGTTTTGATATTTTCCATGTAGCTTGAAGGCGCCCACCACGAAGGTCAGTATGTCGCCTATGAAGGCGATTATGCCGCCGATGAGGAGCACCCCCAAGGCTAGGATGAGGCCGCTTACTACGGTGCCCCTAAGAGCCTCAGGCGAGAAGCCGGCCGCGGCGAACACCGCGGCTAGAACTATGAGCCCCAGCACCAATATGACAAGCCCCACAAGCATGAGCGTGGTGCCTGTGTAGCATATGCGGAACCCGCTGTCTACCTCTGAGAGCTGACGCATGCCGGGGCGGATCTTCCCGAAGATTGCGTAGAGCACGATGCCGACGGCAACCAGCGACAGGACGAGCAGGAAGGCCACTGCGCTGATAACTCCGGCAAACGCCGAGGGTCCGTGCGGAGCCGCGGGCATGAAGCCAATGGCAGCTATAATAGAGAGGAGCCCCGCCAATGCGGCTACGACGCCCACAATCACGGCGACGAGGAGGTAGAGGAAGCCGCTTCTAAGCGTTCTCAACGCCGATATCTCCACATTTCGCATCTCCATGCAATATCAGAAAAAGATCTATTTAAGTTTTTATGGAGTCTAAATATTATATTGCCGAGGAAAGAGAGCTGAGGGAAAAGAGTCGCCGCTGGACGCGGCGGCGAGCGTCAGGTCTGTGCAGGGGTTGCCGCCGCCGTGCTCAGCTTGTTGATCGTGTCGCCGAGGGCGTTGTACATTATGATGCAACCCACGGCCGAAAGGATTCCGCCTAGCCTGAGGAATTCCGTGAGGATTCTGCCAAGTCCGAGGAACACCAGGATTATGTCGATGACGAAGAGAATACCTGCCACCATGTATAGTGAGTTTTGATATTTTCCATGTAGCTTGAAGGCACCAACCACGAACGTCATTATGTGGCCTATAAGGCCGATTATGCCGCCGACGAGGATCACTACTAAGCCCGCTATAAAATCGGCTTTTGCGATTTTGATCGCGCCTGGCCTCTCCTCCACGGCCATTGCCACCATGACGAGCCCCAACACCACTGTGAGTAAGCCCGCTATCATGGGTGCAGTGCCTGTGTAGCATATGCGGAACCCGCTGTCTACCTCTGAGAGCTGACGCATGCCAGGCCAAATCTTGCCGAAGATGGCGTAGAGAAGAATAACGACGACAACTAGCAGAAGAAGGATAAGAAAGGTTAATGTGCCCACAATTCCAGCGAGACCCGTCAGAATGTCGGGGAGACTCGTGCTAAAGACGGATGCGGTCTCTGCGGCTATGACCATAATCACGGCGACGAGGAGGTAGAGGAAGCCGCTTCTAAGCGTTCTCAACGCCGATATCTCCACGTTCCGCCTCTCCACACAATGTTAGAGAAGGTTCTATTTATGTTTTTATAGAGTCTCTAATATGCTATATATCTTGTCGTGTTCAGCTGACCAGAGCGGAGAGCTCCGCGTCACCACGCACCTCATCCGTCTGTCCGTCTTGACGCATTGCATGTAACCTCTCTCCGCTAAGGCTCTGAAGACCTCACCCACCACTTGTTGCGAGACCTGCGCCTTCTTAGCCACCTCGCTGGGGTACAGTGACAGGGAGTTGCCCTGGGCCTCTGCGAAGGCCTCTGCCAGCACAGCCGCCAGCCTGCACAAGACGCCGCATCCTTGGGGAAAACGGCGCATTGCAAAAACCTAGAGCTTCAAGGTGGGTAAGAAGAGGTCCAGTATTCCGTTGATTATCCATATCAAGATGGCGAGCCCCAGCGCGCCTAGCCAGCCGACGCCTTGTAGCTTCCGGAGGGCGTAGAGCCACACGAAGAAGGCCGCCACCCCGCTGATCAGCGGAATCCTAATAACCGCGTGGAAGATCCAGTATATCAACCCCCCGGCTAGGGCCGTGACGGCGGCCCCGGTTAAGCTTTCCCTCTTCTGCTTCCCAGGGAAAATCTTCAAAGCCAACCAAATGGCTAAGGTGGATACGAGCCAAGCCGCCACAAGCCCCGCCACCTCACTTACCAGCGACATGGGAGACTTGTATTTACACGTTTTTAAGAATTGCGTCGCGTCTCATTTTTATAAATATGGAGAATCTTAGACGTGTGGACACGTTGGAGGTTCCCGGGTGCCCAGAGGGGTCGATGAAAGCCATTGCCTACATAAGTGAGAAGCAGCCAAAGGAGGTGGTGATCAAGACGCCTGACGAGGGTTGCGTGGCGGTGCTGAGGGTCGTCCTGCCGCTCTTCAACTACTTCGTCGTCGACGTGTATGCCGAGGGTGATAAACACGCGGTGAAGGCTAGGCGAGGGAGGACTTGAAGCGGCACTCCTCGCAGAGGTAGACGTGGTCGTAGGGGAGGCCGGCGTCTTTCAGCCTCTGCGCCAGCCTCCGCGCCATGGTCTCCGTGTAGGGCAGTTCCTTTCCGCATGTGTGGCACCGCGCCGGCTGGTCGCGGAAGACCGCCCTGGCCTCGTAGGGCTTGGGGTCCGCCGCGGCGTCTACCGTTATCACTTTCTCTGGGCACTTCTCGGCGCATATGCCGCAGGCTATGCAAAGCGCAGGGACGAGCTTGAGCTCGTTGCCTCTTATGGAGAGGGCGTCTGTGGGGCATACGTTGACGCAGGCACCGCAGAGCGTGCAGCCCTCCGCCACCTTCACCACCCCCACCGGCATCCCTACCGCGGCGGCTAGCATCCGCGTCTGCCACCTATCGCCCGGCTGGAGGGAGGCCCTTTCGGCCTTAACCACGAAGTCTCTCCCGTCGCGCTGTAGCCCCCTCCCCCACCTCTCGGCGGCGGGCCACAGCGGACACGCCTCGCCGCGGGAGCAGTGCGCCCTGGCCTCCCCGTGTCTGGCGGCGGCGAGGTAGAGGTACTGCCTCGGTATGGCCGCTACGCATTTCGTCCTGACGCCCTCCACGTCTCCGTCTTGGAAGGCGTAGTCGCATATGAACTTGAGGGGGGCCGGCGCCGTCTTTATCAAATCGGCTAGGTAGCCGTCGGGGAGCGACGGCATCTTGACGGCGTCTACGGGGCACACTGCGTTGCAGAGGCCGCAGTCGATACATGCCTCGTATCTTACCCTAACCACCTTGCCCTCCACGTATTCGAAGGCGGAGGCTGGGCACGACTCGGCGCAGAGGCCGCACCATATGCACCTGACCTGGTCCACCGTAACGGTATCTCTCAGCTTGATGAAGCCGCCGGTTATGAGGTCTCTTCTCGTTGCCGTTTTGGACTCGGCCGGCGGCAAGGCGTGCCACTCGGCGGATTCCGCATGTCTCTCCGCCACCTCTTTGAACCAGTCGCCGTGGGGCCCTCTGTAGGCGAAGATAAGCGGCGTCTGTGAGAGAAAACGCGTCACGTCTTCACGCCCCCTCACCACGAGGACCGACGGCTTATCTCTCCTAATCACGGCACCACCCACAGCCACTTAAAAAACTATTTCTTGACTATTTTAAGCGCCTCCTCCCGGAGGCCCATCTTGCCTTCGCAGAATATCCTCCTGTCCATCTCCTCCACGCGCCGCACCACCGGCCTAAACTCCATCTTACCCAACACATCTCTCTCTAGGTCAACGCCGGGCGCCACCTCCACCAGCTCCACGCCGCTGGGCATCAGTCTAAACACGGCTCTCTCAGTGACATAAAGAACCTCTTTCTCCTCCTCCACCGCGTATCTCCCGCTGAACACTATCTTGTATACCCTCTCGACGAACTTTGTTATGTGACCCTCCTCCTCCACGGCGAGTTTGCAGTTTTTCACCTCTATCCTCCTCCTCCCCGCCGTGAAGCCGCCGGCGAAATACACCCTCGGCGACCCAATGGCGATTACCGGGAAGCCGCCGGGCCCCGGCAACCGGCCGGGGAGGAAGGCGGGGTTCACGTTGCCCTCCTTATCCACCTGGAGGAAGCCGAGGGAGGTGGCGTCTATGGCGCCGCCTTCGTATAGGATGAACTGCTCCGGCGTAGGTATGACGGCGTAGTGGCCCATGGCCGCTCCGAAGTCTGCGTCCATAAGCGCGTAGCCGCCCCAGGGCCCCGACTCCACCGTGAGGTGGATGAAGTCGTCAAGCCGCTCCTCCCGGATCACGTCGGCGGCCAGGGCAGGTATCCCGATGCCTAGGTTCACCACAATTGGCCTCCCCAACAAGCCGATGAGCTTCACAAGCTCGAGCACCACCCTCCGCGCAACTACCTTGTCCGCGGTGAGGGGCGCCGGCTCGTAGGCTACCCTATAAGGCACGTCCCCGCTGATGACAGGGTTTAGGTCGAAGGAGGCGGTCTGCCAGTGGTACTTCTCCACCTCGGTGCCCCGCCTAGCGACTACCACGTAATCCACCAGAGGGCCCGGCACGACCACGTGTTTGGGATGTATCTCGCCGAGCGTCACAACCCTCAGCACCTGGGCGATTACAAGGCCGCCGGGATGCGCCTTCGCGGCCTGCACAAAGGACAGAACCGAGCCGTAGATCGCCTCCTGCTCCATGCTCAGATTGCCTATCTCGTCCGCCGTCGTCGCCCTGATTAGAGCAACGTTGGGCTTAGGCGCCTTGTAGAGCAGGTACTCCCTCCCGTCGATCCTCACGTGTTCCACAACAGCCGTTTTCCTCTCCCGCGCCAAATCGTTGAGGAAACCCCCGTCTTGCCGCGGATCGATGAAGGTGCCGAGGCCCACCCTGCTGAAGACACCCGGCGCCCCCACCGCAACAGTCCTCAGCCACCGCGTCAAGATGCCTATGGGCCAGGTGTAGGCCTCCACTAGGTTCTTCATGACGGCCTTCTGGAGCTCCGGCGCCCAGCCGTAAAACGGCAGGAGGAAGCCGCGGACGAAATCCTGCCCCGGCTCCTCCACTATGAGCTTCCCCACCTTATCCAGCCCAAACCCCGGTATCGCCGGGATGGCGTCGGAAATTATAAACAGGTTTTTGGGGTGCCCCGTCTCCCGGTAGTGTTGCAGCAACGTATCTATAAGGTAAAACGGCGCCGTCGACGCGTTGAAGCCAGATATGGCGACCACCGCGTTGTCAGGAACCCTAGACACTGCCTCCTGCGCAGAGACAATTTTCCTAATCACGGGACTTAAACCAAGTAATCTTATATGTTAGATTTAGCCAAAAGCAAAGAACCTATTTACCGACCAACGTAAATGCGCAAAAGAACCAGAAGGTGGGAAGTGGTATGTTTAGCAACATCTGGCTGAGCTACGGCAAGAACTACTACTCCGGCGACAAGCCCCTCCAGCTCTTCCTAAACGCCCTAGGGTTCCGGGGCGACGCCGACTTGACCTCCCTAGGGGCCTACGTCTCCACAAAAATGATGGAGGAGGCCTACTACGTGGACCACTACGCTAAACCGGTCCTCAAGCGGTGGAGCGTGAGGGGGGAGGAGATAAACTACGTGCAGGTCTCCCCCAGCCACCTCCAGACGCTTTACGACCTCCTCAAATTCGGCGTAGTGTCCAAAACGGTGATGGGCGAGAGGGATCTGCTGTATCACTTCGTCTCGGGGTATCTGATCTCCGACGCGGGCTTCTTCTGCACCATCACCCTCACCGAGCAGACGGCCTACGGCCTCGCCAAGTATGGAGACGACGAGACGAAGGCCCTATACCTCCCCAACTTCCTACGGGCGGAGAAGCCCTGGATGGGCGCCACCTTCTATACGGAGGTCCAGGCCGGTAGCGACCTCGGCGGGTTGGAGACCGTTGCCGAGAGAATCGACGAGAGGCGGTGGAGGCTCCGCGGCGTTAAGTACTTCACCAGTAACGTAGGGCTGGCAGACGCGGCTATCGTAACGGCGAAGCCCGCGCCGCCGCGGCCAGGCGCCAAGGGAGTAGCTGCCTTTTTTGCTCCAGCCTACCGCGCCGGGGGGAGGCCCAACTGGAGGATACTCAGGCTCAAGGACAAATTAGGCACAATCACCGTGCCCACGGGCGAGGTGGAGCTGGTAGACACAGAGGCCTACCTCCTAGGCGCTACCGAGGCCGGGATATACATCGCCCTTGAGATACTCACCATTGCAAGGATCGACAACTCCACCGCGGGGTTGGGCCTGGCGAGGAAGGCGTTGTGGGAGGCGTATCTATACGGAAACGAGAGGAAGACGTTCGGCAGAAGACTTGTGGAACATCCCCTCTATCTACGGGATCTTGTGGAGATGGAGGCCAAACTCCAAGCCGTCCTCCTCTTAACTCTCGCCGCGGCTAAATCCTTCAGCGACGTGGCGCCGGGGGAGAGGCCGCCATATAGCCAAGCCTATCACTACGCCAGACTCCTTACGCATGTCGTTAAGAACATGGCGGCCTGGGTCTCCATAGATGTGACGAGGTACTCCATGGAGCTTATGGGCGGCATCGGCTTCTTAGAGGAGTACCCCATGGCTAAGCTACATAGAGACGCCTTGGTGACCGCCATATGGGAAGGCACCAGCAACATCCAGGCATTGGACATGGCCGAGGTGTTTTATAGAAAAGAGGCGGGAAAGACTCTCTTTGAGGAGCTGGCCAGCCGGATCTCTAGGATCCGCGACGACGAGGTGAGACGCAAGCTGGTAGCCGCCTTGGAGGAGGCTAGGGAGGAGGCGGCCGCTGCGTTGAGAGACGGCGTGGAGCTCCACGCCAAAAGGCTACTGACCCAGATAGGCACCTTAGCCGCGGCCGCTCTGTATAGGGAGTGGGCTGAGTCTACACAGGAGGAGTGGGCAGACGCCATGAGTAAGATATACGTCAACGTAGAGCTTTTGAAAAGAGACGTGGAGTCGGCGCTTGTGAAAAAAGCTAGTTATGGACTTCTCTGGATGTCGGACTAAAGCCGTCCAAGCAACAACTGCCCCGAGTCCACCACGACGACCTGCCCCGTGATGGTGGGGATTTTCACCAACATCCAAACGACCTCAGCCACGTCTTCAGGCGTCACGATTCTCTCAAGAAGGGTGTACCGCTTCGCGAACTCCTCCTCACTCACGCCGAGGAGGTTGAGTAGACTGTCGCCCATCTTCGTCTTCACCACGCCGGGGGCGACCGCATTCACTCTTATCCGGGGGGCAAGCTCCACCGCCAACGCCTGCGTGAGGTTTATAACAGCCGCCTTGGCGGCGCTGTATATGGAGAGACCCACAAAGGGTTTAATGCCCGCAATAGAGGCAACGTTGATTACAGACCCCTCCTTCATAACTCTAGCGGCCTCTTGAGAACAGTAAATCACAGATCTTAACGTCACCTCAAGCTGCTTCTCTATAAGTCTATCATCGGCGGCGAGGAAAAGAGAGTAGAGCCCAAGCCCGGCGTTGTTAACCAACACGTCCAAACCCCCGAAGTGTTCAACAGCCGTATTAATCACGTTTCTACACCCCTCTCTAGTGGCCACGTCGGCGAGCACCACCACGCCGCTTCCGCCGGCCTCCCTCACAAGCCTAAGCGTCTCCTCCGCCTCCTCCCTACCCCTCTTCGCGTTGACAACCACGTTCCAGCCCTGACGCGCGAAACGAACCGCAACCGCCCTCCCAATCCCCCTCCCCGATCCAGTCACCACAATCGTGGGCATAGCCTACGCGGCCCCCTCTGTTAAAAACTTTCTCAGCCCCTCCCCAGCCGCGGGCGGGATCTCCGCCTTGTTCAAGGTAGAACCACTTGATGACACACTGCGTAGCAACTGTGCCGACAGGAAACAGAGGGGATGGAAAAACTAGGATTTTTCGCTGACTTGTTTGAGGTTTTCCTCCATGCAACTGCCCATCGATTTCAGTATTGTCAGCATCAAGCCCATGGCCTTCTGGACCTCTGGGTCGCGCATGGCGTTGAGCAGGCCTAGGAGGCCTACCTTCGGGGCTCCGTTTTCGGCGATTTGCCGCAGTGCCTTGCTGGTGCAGGTGACGCCGCCTTGCATCGCGGCGCCCATGGCGTTTATGTCTGCCATGTCCATTATGCTCAACATAGATATCAGCGGCGCGGCCACCTTAAAGACTTGGATGTCAGCCATCAAATGCGGCAACTTCTCCAACACTATTTTCATAGGTAGTAGCAGGGAACTTAATTCCTCAACCTCTTTTCTAAGCGCCGCCACTTCGGCAAGCAACTTCTCGTAGTCGGCCTTGGGGATTGTCACCACCTCGGTCATGGCACCACCCCCAACAACCAGTTAAAGTATATTTTCTCAAACATCTCCTTAAATATCCGCGTCACCGGCGAAGGCGGTAGGAACATGCAGTCTGGATACGGCTTCTGCTTCTTCACAAACTGCGTGAAGTCGCAGGCGGCGGCCATGCCGTAGGCCCCCACGTCCAGCGCACAGGTGCCGACTATTCTAAACGGCGGCTTGCCCACGGACACCCCCGCGAGGTCGGCCAGAATGTTGCTGACGATCCACGGCGCGTAGCTGTGAAGTATCGTCCCAGCCATGCCGACCGGGACGTTGGGGGCCGCCACGTCGCCCACCACGTAGACGTCGTCGTACTTCTCGCTTCTGAAGTCGCCGTTTGCGGGGCCCCGCGGCGCAGCCCACCCGTTCTTAGCCAAGTCGCTGTTCAGCACGGGGTCAGGCGCCTTGTGAGGCGGCACCACAAACGCTGCGTCGAACTTCACCCTCTCGCCGTTGGTGAGCTCAAGCTCGTTCTTGCCAATAGACTTGATGGCCTGGCCCTGCCCCACGCCGATGTACTCAATGCCGAGTTGCTGGAGGAAGCCAGACATCCACTTGGCCGCCATGGGGCCGAAGTTCTCAAACGGTTTCTTCAGCGGGTGAACTACAGTTATCTTCACCTTGTCCCTAAGCCCCCTGGTGAGGTAGTAGAAGTGGGTCAACATGGCCAGCTCTATGGGCGCTGGCGGGCAACGGTACGGCAGTGAGTAAACGCCGATGACCACGTGGCCCTGCCGCACTTGAGAAAGCGTATCGGCGACCTTCAGCGAGGGCTCCAGTTCCCAGGTGTGTGGTAGACCCGTCTCCACAGTCTCAGCGCCTAGAGAGACCACCAAGTCGTCGTATGTGAAGTCGCCAGCGGTGGTGGACACCCTCCTGTTTGCGGGGTCTATCTTGGTTACCCGAGCCTTGACGAAGTTTATCCTATACTTCCTCAAGTGCTCAAGGGGCGCGCTGATCTGCTCGGGCTTCCTGTAGCCAAAAGCCACGTATAGGTAGGAGGGGCGGAACTCGGACCTGTCTTTGGCGTCGACCACCGTGATCTCCACCTCGTCGGGGGTTAGTTGTTCCCGTACCTCTCTTGAGATGATCAGCCCCCCGGTGCCGCCTCCAAGCACTAACAGCTTCTTAGGCATGACATGCAAACCTCTGTAGTATATAAATTTTTGGTATAATAAGTGCACATCTGTGTACATAAAAAACAGTTTACGGGAAGTCCCAGGCGCCCCAGAGAAGTAGCGACGCCCTTATTAGAAACACCGCCGCGATAGCCAAGATGCCGGCGGCCATCACGCCAGGTCTCCTGCCGAAGACGGCGGCCACCGTCGCCAGCGCCGCGAGGGCTACGCCGCCCAGCGCCGCGGGGTCGGACGCGGCGCCTTGTGCGCTGAAGGCGGCCGCTGCCGGGCCCAGCGACGATAAGTGGAGGTGGATGAGGTACGTCAACGCGGTGAGCCCGCTCCCCGCCGCTATCCATCTTCCCGTCTCTGTCTTGCCGAGGATTCCGTAGAGCCCGCTCCCCGCGGCCACTCCCATGAAGAGGGCGAGCAGAGGCACGGCCGCGCTGTGCCAGAACGGTATACCCCTCTCGTATGCCAGCACCAGCCCGGTGTACAACGCGACGTAAACGCCGAACGCCGCCGTCAGCAGACCCAACAAGTTCATCGCCAGCTTGCTCCTACCCCAAACAGCGATTCTGTCTAGCGGCTTGATAAGAGGTAGCGTAAACAGTAGCGACCCCAGTATCAGTAGCGAAATCCCCGTGGCGCCCCACACCATCCAGCTGGATAGATTAGCGTGGGGGTTGAGCAAAGGCAACACCAATATGCCGGCTGTCGGCGGCTTCAGCAACTCGGAGGCCAATATGCCGAGGGCGGCGGCGGGCAACACAACCCCCAGCGCCCCGCCTACCGCCGCGGCCTTGACGTCCCCCCTGCGCCAGAAGATATAAGCCCACACAACGGCGAAGCTGGCCACGGCCAGCAACGTCATCTCAACGGCGACGGGCAGGCCCCAGACCTGATTGCGGACTATCATAGCCCCCCTACGTAGTACACTCTTCCTCCGGTCTTGAGATCCGGCCTCGCCAGCTTGGCGACGCCACTCCGCACAAGCTCGGCCACCGGGTCGTTGGGATCATCAAGGTCGCCAAAGAGCCTAGAGCCCGTGGGACACACCTCGACGCACGCCGGCGACCAAAGCCTGCCGTCTCCCTTGTATCTGTGGTAGCAGAAGGTGCATTTATCCACGGCGTCCATCCTAAACGCCCATTTGTTAGACACAGGCGGCTTGAAGAGGACGCCGCCGTAGGCCGTGCCAGCCTCCGCCTCCTTGACAAGCGGCTTCTCCTCCGCTTCTTTCCACTCATGAGGCTCCGGCCTGTACCTAGAGCCGTAGGGACACGCGATGATGCAGTAGCCACAACCAATGCAGAGATCCTTGTCCACAAGCACGACGCCCTCCGGCGTCTTGTAGGTGGCGCCGGTGGGGCACACCCTCTGACAAGGCGTGTCTTCGCAGTGGTAACACAGCGAGGAAATGAACCTCCTCGCCGGCGGGTCCTCATACTCGCGCCACTCCACCCAAGTCCTAAGCTTCACAGTCTGCGGCTTGCCCATATTAGCCGGCTTGGCCGCGGTGAATACCTGGCCGTGCTCCACTACACAAGCCGCCACGCAGGCGCGGCAGCCGACGCACTTATTTACGTCGATTACAAACACCGGCTTCATAGCCCACCCACCCGGGACACTTCTACCACTGTGTTGCCCATGACCCCCGCTGTGCCCAATCTGCTCGCCATAAGCGGGCCAAGGTAGTTGTCGTCACTGAAGCCGGAGCGCAGGCCAGCCAACTTCTCCGCCTTGACGCGGAGCCTCCCCCTGGGCACGAGCCAGTAGTGGTAAATCGCAATGATATCCGGCCTCACCATCTTAGTCACCCTCACCCTGAACCTCGCCGACGGCGCCTCCTTAACGCCCACGGCCTCCAGCTGCTTCAGCACCTTAGGCGCCGCCGGCTTCACCTCGATAACATCTCCGTCTTTCACGCCTAGCTTGGCGGCTGTGTCTGGGTGGATCCAAGCCGTTAGGAGTTCGTCGTGAGTCAACGTGTTGAGGAGCAAGTTGTTCTGGGTAGCGCTGTGAGTGTGGGTGTAGGGGCCGTGGCGGTACACGAGCAGAAGCCTCCTCGGCGGGTCGGGAGGCACAAGTCCGTTGATCTCGACATCGTCGGTGGCGGGGCCGGTTGCCCACATGTAGTCCGGCCGCGCCATCCCGGCGTAGAGCGGCACCGGCGAGAAGAGCGGATCCACGCCGCTCTTCGTCCCCTCTAGGTCGGACGGATCTATGGAGGTGACGGGCTTGCCGAACACCCTCCTCACGTCGTGGGCCAGGTTTATGCTGTAGATCTCCACACGGCCGCTGGGGGTGGGGAACGGGACCTGGCCCCTGGCCAAAGGCGAGTTGTAATGCACATCAAACCACAGCCGCCTCTCCAGCTCTACGCTGTATTTAACCGGCCTATAGACGTGCACCCTAACCCTCACCTCTCTGCCGAGGGCTTGGCTCCACCTATCGTCCACCACCACCTCCATGCGTCCGGTGGGCACCAGCACCATGTAGCCGCCCATCTTGTAGAGGTCGTCTACCGTAGGGGCCCTAACCTGGCCGTTTTCGTCTATGATCCTTATGCGGCGGAAGGTGGCGTTGATAAACGCCCTCAGGTTGGTGATGGGGAAGATGCCGTCTTCCGTGATCATACCCACCGGCATGTTCTGCGGCCAGTCTGTGCCGTCTCTCGCCTTGACGCCCAGTTGCTGAAGCCTCCTGGCGGTCATCAGCAACACCTCGAAGATGGTCCTGCCGTCTCTCGACCGGTACTTCTTGTCCAGCTCCCCCGGCTTCTCCCCCTGTTGAATCCTCTGCATGTACTCCTCGTAGTACCACGGGAACCTCACGGAGATGGCTGGAAACGGCGTGAAGGGGCCGGGGAGTGAGAGGTCCATACGCTCTAGATACGGCAGATCCGGCAGTATCAAGTCGGCGAAGGCGGTTGAGTCGTTGAACTGGATGTCGTGGACAACCACAAAGTCGAGGTTTCTGAAAATCTCCTCCACCATTTTGCTGTTGCCTATCTGCGGCATCGGGTTGGAGCCTGTGATAAACACCACCTTTACCTTAAACGGCTTTCCGTGTATAACGCTTTCGTACAGTGCCTGGACGGCGTCGTATGGGTATAAGTAACCCTTCTTCTCAGCCTCCTCTGCCCACTTCTCCGTCAAGGCGGGCACAGCAGGCGCCCCGCGGTCGCTGGGGCCGGGGAGGGGCGGCGCTATGGGTATTGTGTAGATGCCGAAGCCGTATGTAGCTGTATATTCAGAGAATGTGAGCCCACGTATTGTCTTATACGGCACGTCCTTTCTGGTGTACCTAAGAACTGAGGTGTACACCGATGCGTAGGGCATGATGAGGTGGGTCAGCAAGAAGAGACCGCCCGGCTGTTCTATCCTGCCCACCAGAGCCATGATTATGCCAACGGCCCTCCAAACCTGTGGCGAGTTGCTGTATCTGGGGTCGTGCCACCCGAGGGGCGACGTAGCCCTGTATTTAGCCACAATCTCGGCCGCCTCCCTCAGCTTGTTGACGTCTACGTCGGCCTCTCTGGCAACGGCCTCCATGTAGTCGGCGACGCCGTGTTTCCTCGCCAGCGCCGCCAAGTTGGCGTCCACCCACTCCTTCAGGATCTGAAGCGCGGTTTTAACCTTCACGGTAGTTCCGTCTTTCAGCTGGACTTCGTACTCGCCGAAGAGCGCCGGGGTCCTCGCCGCGGTGTCGGGGACGGGGGCGTTGCCCTCCCACACCACGTAGGCGAACTCCTTCGGCTCTGCGGCGCCGTATTTATCCCACGCCACCTCCGAGGCGAGGAGCGGGAGCCCGTCGTTGGTTTTTATCAGAAACGGCGCGTTGGTGTACCTGACGAGGTAGGGCTCTACGTAGTACTTGTTGTCGATTATGTATTTAATGAAGGCGTTTAACACGGCAAGGTCCGTGCCTGGCTTGACCGGTAGCCACACCGTGGCGTAAGACGCCGTTTCGTCGAAGACGGGGCTCAACACCACGATCTTCGCGCCTCGCCTCACGGCCTCCATGAAGCGCCAGGTCTCCGACACGACGCCAGCGCCTATCACGTTCCTCCTCACCACCAGTATCGCCTCGGCCTCGCCGAAGTCTACACATACGGTGTGGGCCTGGTGTCCGTGGCCCCATGTCAGCCAGTGGCCGAGGTAGCGGGGATAGGTGCAGTAGGGGTTGTCGAAGGTTATCTGCCCGCCGCCGAAGGTATCTGCAAACCTAGAAATGGGGACAGCGGCCCTCATCGATGCCGTTGGGCCCCAGGCGCCGAAGAGGAAGGTGAAGGCGTGGCGCTCGTTGTTGTCGGCAAGCTCCTTCAGCTTCTTGGCAATTATCTCTATGGCAGTGTTCCAGTCGATTTCCACCATGTCGTCGTATCTGCCGCGGCTCTGGGCCAGCTGACGCTTAGCCTCCTCCCAGCTGATCTTGCCCTGAGCCCAGTCCACCAGTGCCTTGCGGGCCATTGGCTTCTTGATGGCGTCTGGGTTGAGCCAGGTGTTGAAGGTGCCGGAGACACCTCTTGCGCATATCCCTATGGCACTGGTGGGGGCGTTGGTGTTGGGCCTAATCCGTACCGGCTTGCCGTTAACCACGTCGACCCAAATTGCACACTGGGCCATGCACATACCGCATATAGACGGCACGGAAACAACAGAAAGGGCGCCTTCACTTTTCGTCTCAGGGCTTTCAGCCGCCGCCTTCAGCAAAACTCCAGAGACTCCGCCTAAAACGCCGGCAGCGACGCCCAGCTTTATAGCCTCTCTCCGGGTAATTTCCATGGGTGTAGAATACAGATACTTTTATAAAGCTGATTATAAATTTTGTTCAAGCGTGTACAAGGTTTATATCAAGCGTACAGATGTGTACACAGAATATAACTACCCGCAGTGAATTTTCAGAAGTTCCTGCTGCTCTTCACACCTGCACCCCATTCCTGTGAATAGGCCCTTCACGGTTTCCCGGATCTGGGAGTCCGTCACCCGGAAGGTGTTCGGCGCCACCCGGTAGACGCCCATTATCTGAGGGCCTATCCTGGCCATGACTTCCAGAAACTCCTTCGGCTTGTAATATGCCCGGAGGAGGACTCCGGCGTTTACACCCGCCTCGTAGCCGGATCTGCCGGGGCCTATGCTCCGGGCAACTCTACATATGTGGACCATGTCTATTGGGTCGATGCCGTGGTCCACGGCGTCGATAACAGCGGTCAGAACTGCGGTGACGACCTCTGAGGGTTTTCTGCCTATTCGCCTTACTTTTAGGGAAAACTCGTCGGCGAGGGGTCTCTCAACGGCAAGCCGTGAATATTTCGAGGGCATGTACTAAAATGTACACAGAATATAAATCTTAGCACGTCACTTCTGCGATTATTATGTTCCCCTCGTAGCTCGTCTTCACTGAGCACCCGAACTGCTTTATCGCCTCCTCTGCGAAGTACCCAAGACACTTTACCGAGAGCTCCCCGGTGGCTGTGAAGACTATCCGCCAAGTGCTTCCACCCCTGCTGAAGGACAGCCTGGCCACTGGGAACATGGAGAAGAACTGCGATGCGGTGGCCATGAACTCCCCGAAGGTTCTGTACTCAGCCGCGACGACCTTGCCGAACTTCTCGCCGGTTTCCCGCAGGAACTGCTCCACCTCTTGGTCTTCGCACATCTTCCACTTCCTCGCTATGAGCTCGAGGTATGAGAGAGGCACGGGCACCACGTCAAAGGCTAGGATCTTCTCGGCGAGTCTAAACATCTCAAGGGCCTTCGTCGGCGTGATGCCCCTCCGTAGGAGCTCCACGGCGAGTTTAAGCGAGTCAGACGCCAGCTTCACCACAGAAAAACCCTGAGTCTTCGCCACCGACGACACCTCCTTAGCCACCTCGCTGTCTACAGGGACGGTAGTTTTAGACACGTTCCTCTTCATGGACTCACATTTAAATAATTCCCCCTGTACACGCCGTCTAGAAGAGCCACTAGTCTGTAGGCGTCCTCAGGGCTCCGCACAGCGATCTTTCTCCATCGTGGCAACAAAAAACTTCATTAAGTGGCATGGCTACATACTTATCAATTGTAAAAACTTTTATTAAGGTTCGCCGGGCGGGAATGAGCCTCCTAAGTTGCAAAAAACGGAGGAATCTCGCAAGTATACAACTCTACAGTTTTAACCCTTGAATTACCCTGTAACTACCAGCGAGCCGAAGCCTAGTCGCGTAATTAGAAACTCTCGCCTTTTAGATCTGTTAGATCTCTTCTAGTCTATCGATGAAACGTTTATACCATCTTTCGAATTGTTCCTGCGACGCCACGTGGACCTCCACAGGTGCGTCTACCGTCTTGTATATCTCAGCCTTGAGGAGGGTTGCTTCTTCTTTCCCCATGTCGGCCACGATTAGGATGTCGATGTCGCTTGCCCCCGTGTACTGTCCTGTGAGCGCCGAGCCGAAGACGTAGACCTTGGCGTCGCCGGCGATTTTTCTTGCCGCTTCCTTAACCTTCTCCGCCACTTCTCGGTATTTCCGAAGCGCCTCAAGCGCCTTTTTCCCCTCCTCTATGTAGATATCAAAGCTCATCTATTGTAGGCCTAAACTTCTCCTTGACGTATTTCAACATAGCTTCAACTTCCTCCTTTTCGTATCTCCGGGGAAGGTATCTGGAGCCTATGTAAGCGTCCTCTATTTTGGTCAGCATTATTATGTCCTCAAGCAACCTCTTGGCCCCCTCCGCGGCCTTGGCGAGCTCTCTGACCAGCCTGATGAGGGAGTGCGTGCGGGGGTAGGCACCGGTTTTGAGGAGAAGCTTGTATTTCAGCATAAGCTGGCAGTATTGCTCTATGCTAAACGCCGCCAGGTCGTATTCGCCCTCGGCATATAGACGCTCCGCATTTCGCAGAAACGCCTCAGCCCTAAGTCTGAGGAGCTCAGCCTCTTCGAAACTCATAACAAAGACATGTCGCATAAACTCTTTATATCTTTACACCTGGAGCCGCAGTGCGCCGACGCCCCGAAGCTGAGGCGGGCGCGCGCATAAACCGGCAGAGTGGGGCTTTGCGACATGTGCGGAAAAAACTTTATACCTCCCAAGTTACTTGGGAGGTATGTTGTTTAGGGAGGGGCCTGTGGATAGGCCTGAGGATCTTTTCGACAGAGAGGAGGAGTTTAAAGAGCTTAGGGATGTGCTGAACGGCAGGAGGCTTGTGCTTCTGCTTGGGGTGCGTCGGGTGGGGAAGACGTCGCTGGCTCGGGCGGCTACCTACGACAGGGCGCGGGTGTATGTAGACCTCAGGGAGTTCGAGTGGAGACATTATGTCACCTGGGACGACTTCTATACCGCGTTGCGGACGGCTCTGCCTAGGTCGAAAAAGGCGCTGGATCTGCTGTCGCGCATCTCAGGTGTTTCAGTAGCCGGCTTTACGGTGGAGTTTACCAGGGGGCGGGGGAGGCCTCCCCTTCCTAAGGTCCTCAGGACGCTTGACGAGTGGGCGGCCGCGGAGTCTAGGCGGTTGGTGGTGGTGATAGACGAGGCGCAGGAGCTCTACAAGCTGAAGGGCGGCTCCTTCACGCCGGTGCTGGCGTGGGCCTACGACAACCTCGACAACGTCGTCTTCCTCCTCACAGGCTCAAAGGTGGGCCTCATGTATAGACTCCTCCGGCTTGACGACCCCGAGTCCCCCCTCTACGGGCGGTACGTCCACGTCATCAAGTTGAGCCCCCTCCCCAGGGAGAGGGCCTTGGAGTTCTTGGCGAGGGGCTTCGCGGAGTCCGGCGTCGTGTACAGCCCCCAGCTACTCGAAGCCGCCGTGGACCACCTCGACGGCATAATTGGGTGGCTCTCCTACCTCGGCCTAGAGGCGACGAGAGCTGGCAGGCTGACG
>Ga0272449_1001627_pt1 | contig 22514 bp, 15 predicted proteins | sample YNPCB0241_FD_198679 | JGI IMG/M metagenome (GOLD analysis project Ga0272449, IMG submission 198679) | Hot spring sediment microbial communities from Yellowstone National Park, WY, United States - YNP-CB-024-1 | ecosystem: Environmental > Aquatic > Thermal springs > Hot (42-90C) > Sediment... | reverse complement strand
GAGGGCAGGAAGAGATCACCGATCAGGTCCACCCGCGGTGTACCCGCACCGGCCATGGCATCATTGGTTGCGGAAATCGTAAAGGGCGTGCCGATCGAGAACCCGACGATGCCGCTGAACTGCCAGCCGTCCGTCAGCCAGCCCAGCCATGGCGCCCCCAGCGCCTTGCCCGGCCGGGGAAGCGTCCAGACATAGGACGTAACCCATCGCTGCGTTACATCAAAGTCCGAGAGGCCGCGGCTGAAACGGAAATCGAACGGGTTGGGCAAATTCTGGGTGGTGACTTCCTTGTTGGTCGAGTACTGGTCAATGGTGCGGGAAAAGGTATAGGCCGACTGCACGCTGAATCCCCGCGAGAAGCGCTTGTTTACCGAAACTTGCAAGCCGTGGTAAGTCGAGTTCAGCGCCGTGCACAGCGTGGTGATTTTCTGGTATTCCTTGCGCGGCCTGCGCTGGTTGATCGTAGTTTGGTTTTCGCGCAGCGACCGGGAGTAGTCATAGATGGGCGCGTTGATGTCGTAATTGCCCGTCAGGTGCGTCCCCTTGGTCCCTACGTAACTGATCTGGAACAACCAGGTGGCCACGGTGCGTTCGATCGTGAAGTTCCAGGTCTGGGTGTAGGGCTGGTTCCAGCGGCTCTCATAGACCACAGCCTGGAAGGGGAGTTGGAAGGGCGAATTGCGATCAAAGTCGCCGGCGAAGGGAAACACGTTCAGGTGGGTGCGGCCGCGGTAGGGATCGTCGAACAGACCATCAGTGAAGGCCACGGTGAAGCTGAACGGCGCCTGCACGTTCATGTTGTTGAGCATGTACATCATGGGCGAGTCGTAAAAGAGACCGTAGCCGGCGCGAACGCTCATGCGGCCGTCGCCGGTGAGATCATAGGCCAGTCCCACCCTAGGCGCAAACTGCTTCTTGCCGGCGTCCACCCCTCCCTTGGGGATCTTGTGGCCATTGACGACATCACCCGGATAGAGCAGGCCCGGAGGAGCGTTCACGTAACGCTGGGAACGCGTCCCGCGGGCGTACTCTTCGGGCCGGAACTGGACCACGCGGTCGTTCAGATCGGTCAGCGGAGTGTAAGGCTCCCAGCGAAGGCCGTAATTCAGCGTAAGTCGCCGCGCCACCCGGAAGGTATCCGCGAAGTAGAAGCCCTGATAGTGATAGCGGCGGAATTCGATCTCTCCGTTGCTTTGCTGGAACGAGCTGAGGAGGCCAAGAACGTAATCTGCCTGGTCGAAGCCGCTCCAGCGACCGTTAAAACCGTAACTTCCTGCGCCCAGATAAAAGTTGTACTCGTTGTAGCGCGAAAACATCAGGTCCACGCCGGTCACATAACTGTGGCGACCCTTGATCCACCGCCAGGAGTGGGTCCATTCCAGGTTCGTCCGGGCGAAGCGCGCGGGCGGGTTCACCGTGGAAAGGCTCAGCCCGCTCGTTCCGTTGATGGAAACGGATATCTGATTCGAGCTGGGATTGACCTTGACGCCGAAACTGGCGATCGTGTAAGGAAAGTCGTTCCACCGCTTCCCCAGCGTCCGCGAGACCGTGAAGTGGGTATCGGCCAAAGTGGAAGGACTCAGGACCAGCGTGTAGCCCAATGTCGCGTTCTTGCTGTAGGAACGTTCCGTATTGGTGACCGAGTGCAAATTGTTAGGATCGAAGGGCCGAACGTTTTCGTAAGTGTTCTGGAGGTAACGCCCGAGCAGGCTGTGCCGGGAGGAAGGCCGCCAGTCCATGCGCAGCACATACTCTTTGAGGTCATCGTCGGCTTTCGAGCGCCAGTACGTGTAACCATCTGGCCCGGGCAGCGGTGAGAGCTTCAACAGATTCTGGGCCGCCGGCGAAAGGCGCGAAGCCGGGATGATATTGCCGGGGAAGGGCTGCCGCGTTTCCGGATCGTTCACCACCACCGGCCGGGCCGCCTGCAATAAGTCGCTGAAGTCGCCTTTGCGGTGCGCCGCAGGCATGGTCAGTTGCCTGCTCTCGGTGGGAACCCTCCGGATCCAGGTCCGCTGGATCCCGCCGAAAAAGAACAGACGGTTCTTGCGGATCGGCCCGCCCGAAGTAAAGCCCGCCTGGTTGCGCTTCAGATTGTCCGATTGATGGAGGAAGTAGCTCGTGGCGTTCAGCTCCGAATTGCGCACGAACCAGAAGCCGCTGCCATGGAATTCATTGGTGCCGCTCTTAGTCACCACGTTCACCGCGCCCGCCGAGCTCTTGCCGATCTCCGCACCGGGGTTGACGGTTTGCACCGAGAACTCCTCCACCGCGTCGGGGAAGGGGTAAGGAGCATTGACATTGGTCAGGTTATCCTGGTTGTCGCCGCCATCCAGCGTAAAGCGCACGTTGTTTTGCCGGGAGCCATTGATCACGATTTTCTGATTGTCGGCGGGCACTTTGGATCCACCCTCGATGCCACCTCCCGCGCTCACCGTCCCGGGCACCAGCAATCCCAGTTGCAGCACGTTGCGCCCGTTCAAGGGCAGCTCCAGAACGCGCTTGCCGTCCACGACGGTCTTCACTGTGGCGCTGCTGGTCTCCACAGCTACTGGCGCCGCTTCCACGACGACCCTGGTGGCGATGTCCCCCACTTCCAGCGTTGCGTCCACGCGGCGGTTGTCGTTCACCTGGAGCACGATCCCCGTCTGCTCGAACAGCTTGAATCCCGGCGCACGGACACTGATTCGGTAGCTGCCGACGGGGATCAGCGGGAAGGCGTACTGCCCCTGGTTGTTTGTCGTCGCTTCCCAGGTCTGGTTGCGCTCCAGATGCGTCAGAGTCACCTGCGCCCCGGGGATGATGCCTCCTTGGGGATCGTATACCGTGCCGTAGATTCCGGCGGTCCCGAGCTGCTGGGCGGAGGCCACAGCAAGCAGCCCGAGAAGCGTGCTCACGAGCACAGTGAAACGCACAGTGCGGTCCATGGCGGTCCTCTCCTGCCCTCAGTATGGGTTCGCCCAGCGAAGCAGACAAGGCGGAAGGCACGTTTCCTTTCAATCTGAAAACAATGTCGCGCCTGGCCTCAGCGCCCGCCCAGCCGCCGCAGCGCGCGCACGGCCTCCTGCTCAGCCGCCAGCAGCGCGCAGCCGACCGGTCCCAGATCCGGGCGGTACTGCCCCAACCGCACCTCCAGAGCCTTCGCGATGTTCCTCAGGCACAGCCGCCGGATCTGCTCGCAAACCGTATCGAAAAGAAACTCCCGCGCCAGGTAGACGAAGCGCCCGCACAGAACGACTTGGGAAGGATTCAGCATCTGGACGGCATTGGCAATGCCTGTACCCAGCGCGCACGCCGCCTCCCGGAGCGCCTCGACCGCCACCGGATCGCCTCTTCGCGCGGCTGTCAGAAGAATTTCCAGGGTAATCCTCGCCCCGCGCCCCCCGGCCAGGTTCTCCAAGAACGCCGACTTGCCGGACTCCACTTGTTCGGACACCCGGCGCAGCACGGCTTCCGTCGAAGCGAAGGCCTCCACGCAGCCCCGGTTCCCACAACGGCACGGAGGACCATCCGGGTCAATGATCAGATGGCCGATTTCGCCGGCTCCCTGGCTGGCCCCGCGTAGCATGGAACCGTTGATGAAGAAAGCGGCGCCAATGCCGGTGCCGACGTGCACGTAGAGCACGCTGCCCCGATGGGAAGAGGCCGGCATACTCAAATGCTGCGCCAGGGCCAAGGCACGCGCACGATCATCCAGGGTCAGCTCCGTGGTCCGGAACAGGTCGCAGAGCAGCTGGCGCAACGGCGCCTGGATCCATTGCGGGGAGCCATCCCAGGCCAGGCAGACGCCCGCTTCGAGGTCGAGCGTTCCCGTGTGCCCCACCCCCACGCGCGCGATTCGGTCCAGCCCAATTCCGGCCGCCTCCATGGCGCGCCCCGCCGTTTGTGCACAGGCCACCAGCGTCGCCTGCAAACTGCCCCGGGCATCGCAGGAGGCAGCGGCGTATCCCAGCGGGGTGCCGGCAAAATCGGTCACCGCCGCCCGCACATGGTCACGATCTATTTCCAGGCCCAGCAAGAAGGCAAGGTGCGGATTGACGCGCAGCAGGCCAGGATGCCGGCCTCTCGCCGACAGCGTGGCGCCCACCTCCGAAAGCAGCCCGTGCTGCAGCAGGCGCTGGACCGCACGGGAGATCGTGGCCAGGCTGACTCCCAACTCGGCTGCCAGGGCCGTGCGCGAGATCTCCCGGCCGTAAAACACCCTCCAGAACACCGCCTCCTCGAGCCCCGCGATGGCCAACTCTCCCCCCTGCCGAGGATTCTAACAGAGCGGCCCGGGCGCCCCAAAACTCCGCGCTTCCGGGCGGTCTCGGCCAGAATTCAAACCGTCTTGTCCTTGGAATAACAGAGCTTCTCCAGAGGGCACTCGGCGCAGCGCGGGCGGCGCGCCGTGCAGATATACCGCCCGTGGAGAATCATCTGGTGGGAAAACCGGATCCAACGCTTCTTGGGAATGATCTCCATCAGTTCGCGTTCGATTTTCTCCGGCGTGGTCTGACGGGTAAGATCCAGACGCCGCGCCACCCGCTGCACGTGTGTGTCCACCGCGATGCCCGTGGGGATGCCATATGCCGTACCCAACACCACGTTGGCTGTCTTGCGCGCGCAGCCAGGGATCGTGAGCATTTCCTCCATGGTGCGCGGTACCTGCCCGCCGAAATCGGAGACGATCTTTTTGGCTGCGCCGATCAGGGCCTTGGCCTTGTTGTTGTAGAAACCCGTAGGCCGTATGTCCCGGGCCAGTTCAGCCTGGTTGGCGGCGGCGAAATCGTAAACCGTGGGATACTTCTCGAACAGCCGCGGAGTAACTTCGTTCACCCTTTTATCGGTGCACTGCGCGGAAAGAATGGTTGCTACCAGCAGTTCCCACGCGTCGCGATACTTCAGCTCGGTCGTGGCGTTGGGCCAGGTCCGGTCGAGAATCGCCAGGATCTTGCGGATGCGCTGCTTGCGCTCCTCCGCGGTGCGGGGCTTGCGGACAACACGAGTCGGCATCAGTTGCCCAGCATATCACCGGCCTTCCGCATCAGGCAGCGCCGAGGACGAAGTTTTTGGGGTTTAACGACCGTGAGCGCTGATGGCGGTACCCTGCACCAGGCAGCACCAAGGACGAAGTTTCAGGGGGCGGGGGATGTAATCTGAAATTCCGCGCGCAGAAATTGCCAGTCGGGCAGCTCGTATACGCGCAGTTTGGTTTCGAGCGGCGCCTTCAGCTCCCGCGACTCGTACGGTCCCAGTCTCGGCACTTTGAAAGAAAACGTTCCCACGACCTGCCGATCCCCCTTGCCGCTCACGGCGACAAGCCGCACGTCAGCCGCCAGTCCACTGAGATCGGCGCCGGAATGATTCACCACCAGAAACTGGACGCTCGCGCGCTGCTTCGCATCCTCGCTCAGCCGCAAACCGGTGATTTCGATGTGCCGGGCGAGCGGGTGCGGCTTGCCGCCCATTTCAGGCGCCGTCGGCGTCTCGAACGCAGTCACGGACTTAGGCGCCTGCGCGACGGGCGCCGCAGGCGCGCGAACGCTCCGGTAGCCCCAGTAGGCAGCCAGGCCCAGCGCCGCGAATCCGGCGGCGAATAACACGGTCAGGAGCCAGGCCGGCAACCGCGTCCTTTTCCCTGCCGGCTTTTCCGGGGGCGGCGCCGCAGGGGATGGCGCAGCGGCGGTTTCCTTGCAATACGGGCATTCGGGCTCGGAAGGAGGAACTTCCCGACCGCACTGCGGGCAGATCCAGGTGAACATTCCGTTTCCTACTTTAGCGCGGCGGTACGCTCACCCAGACCCCGCTGGCAGCAGACCGCTCCACCGCATCCAGCACGAGCTGTACGCGGTGGCCGTCTTCGAAATCGGGACGGAAGCGCTCGCCGCGCGCCAGCGCTTGCAGGAAATCACCCAGGGCTGCGATGAAGGTGTGCTCGTAGCCCACGATGTGGCCGGGCTTCCAGAAGTTCTCCGAGTAAGGGTGACCAGGCCCCGTCACCAGCAGGTCGCGCGGCCCCTGCAAGGAGTCGGGTTCCGAGGCGTCCATGAACCGCAGGCGGTTCATGTCTTCGAGGTTGAAAGCCAGCATGCCGCGCGAACCGTGAATTTCGAAGGCATTCCGATTGCGATAGCCTGTGGCGAAGCGCGTGGCTTCGAACGACCCCACACTGCCGTTTTCGAAGCGAGCCAGAAACAGGCCGGCGTCCTCAAGATCACGACCCGGCGCGAAAGTGCGCGTCATGGCGGTGACCTCGCGAATCGGCCCGTTCAGCCAGAGGGCCAGATCAATCAGGTGCGAGGCCAGATCGGCCACGACTCCCGAACCGGCTTCCGCGCGCTTCAACTTCCATGTGTCGGGCAGGTTCGGCCGGCGCGCCCACTCCTGCAAGTACACAGCGCGGTAGTGGTAGATTTCGCCCAGCCGTCCCTCCTCAATGAGACGACGCGCGAAGGCCACCGCCGGGACGCGGCGGTAGTTGAACCAGACCATGGTGGGCACATTGCGGGCGGCCTCCACCATCTCGGCGCTCTGGGTGGCGTTCAACGCCAGGGGCTTTTCGCAGAGCACGATCTTGCCCGCCCGCGCGGCGGCAATCGCTGCCTCGGCGTGCAGCGCGTTGGGCAGCGCGATATCCACGAGGTCCACGTCCGGGCGCGTCACCACTTCGCGCCAGTCGGTGGCGGTTTCCGCCCATCCCCAGGTGGCGGCCATTTGCTCGAGACGCTCGCGGTCCCGCCCGCAGAGCACGCGCAGCTCCAGATCGAACGGAACATCGAAGAAATGTTTCACCTGACAGAAGGCGTTGGAGTGCGCCCGGCCCATAAATCCCTGGCCGAGCAGCGCGATGCGAAGTTTCCTCTTCCCCATCGTTTCCAGCCTGCCACAACGTTGCCGGCGTGCGGTATCTAGTTAGGTGTGACGTTTTATCGTCGCGCACCTGGCGTTCCCGCCCGTCTGGGCATCCTGGCCGGCACGTTCAACCCGCCCACTCGCGCCCACCTGGCCCTGGCGCGCGCGGCGCTGGAGCGCGTGGACGAGGTCCTTTTCGCGCTGCCCCGCCGCTTCCCCCATAAGTCTTACGAGGGCGCCTCCTTCGAAGACCGCGTGCGCATGCTCCAAGCCGCGCTGGCAGACTGCGAGCGCTGCTCGCTGGCGGCGACCGAGGGCGGGCTGTTCATCGAGATCGCCCGCGAATGTCGCAGCGCTTATCCGCCCGGAACCGAGCTATTTTTCATCTGCGGCGACGATGCCGCCGAGCGCATCGTCAACTGGGATTACGGCCATCCGGACGCCATCCGCGAGCAGTTGCGTGAATTCCAATTGCTGGTGGCGCCTCGCGCCCGCGCCTGGCAGCCTCCCGCGGAACTGCGCGACCGCATCCACCCGCTGCCGCTCGAAGGCGGCTACGAGCACGTTTCCGCCACGGAAGTGCGCCGTCGCATCCGGGAGGGCGAGCCGTGGCGTCACCTCGTGCCCGAAACGATCGTTGCGATGGTGGAAAGGATTTACTCGCCCGCCCCGGCCTAGTCGCCCCGGACCAATCCGAGAAAATGACGCAGGCGATTGCTGCGGCTGGGGTGCCGGAGCTTCCGCAAGGCCTTCGCCTCGATCTGGCGGATTCTCTCGCGCGTCACCTGGAAGTGCTGGCCGACTTCCTCCAGCGTGTGCTCGCTGCCGTCCATCAGACCGAACCGCATCTTGATCACTTTCTCTTCGCGCGGACTCAGCGTCTTGAGCACCTCTGCGGTCTGTTCGCGCAGATTCAGGTTGATGACTTCTTCGGACGGCGAACGCACGCGCTGGTCCACGATGAAATCGCCCAGGTGGGATTCTTCCTCTTCGCCCACCGGCGTCTCCAGCGAAATGGGCTCCTGCGCCACGCGCAGCACCTTGCGCACCTTGGCCACCGGCACCTCCAGGCGCTTGGCCAGCTCCTCGGTGGTGGGATCCCGACCGAGTTCCTGCTGGAGCTGCCGTTGCGCCCGCACCAGCTTGTTGATGGTCTCGATCATGTGCACGGGGATGCGGATGGTGCGGGCCTGGTCGGCGATCGCGCGCGTGATTGCCTGCCGCACCCACCATGTGGCGTAGGTGGAAAACTTGTAGCCGCGCCGATAGTTGAACTTCTCTACCGCCTTCATCAGCCCGAGATTGCCCTCCTGGATCAGGTCCAGGAACTGAAGGCCGCGGTTGGTGTACCGCTTGGCGATGGAGACCACCAGGCGGAGGTTGGCCTCGATGAGTTGCTTTTTGGCGGCGTCAGCTTCCTGCTGACCTTCGTCAATCTTCTTGAGGGTCTGGCGCAACTGGAAGGCGCTAGCGCCGTATTCCTCTTCCAGTTGCCGCAGGCGCGAAGTATGGAGCTTCAGCTCCTTGCGCAACTCGCGCACCGGAGCATCCGGCTCTTCCAGCTTGCGCTGGATGCGCGCGATCTCCTGTTCGGGAACGCGCAGCGTCTCCACCGCGTTACGCACCGCTTCGCACAGGCGACGCTCCACCAGCGGATCGAAGGGCAAGGCGCGAACCTTGCGCGACATCATCACGGCGCAGCGCGCCAGCTCGCGGCGAAGCGCGCGATGCTGCTTGGGCTTGGTGCTCTGCGGCACCGCCACCAGCCTGCGGCTCAGTTGCTGCACCTTCTGGAACAGCGGGCGGATCTCCTCGACCGCCTCGAGGAATTCCTGCTTGTGCTTTTCCTGCGTTTGCTCGTTGGCCAAGTCCGGAATCGCGAGCACCTCCCGGATGGGCAGCTCGCCGGAGGCCACCTGCTCGGCCAGACGGAAAATCTCCTGGATCACGACAGGGCAGCGCGAGAGGGCCTTGCGGACTTTGTTCTGCCCGCGCTCGATGCGACGCGCCAGCTCGATCTCCCCTTCCCGCGTCAACAGGGGGACCGATCCCATCTCGCGCAGGTACATGCGCACCGGGTCGCTGGTCTTGTCGTCCTCCTCGGGACTCAAGTCCAGCTCGCCCAGCTCCTCTTCTTCGGGCAGCTTATCCAGCTTGGGTTCTTCGAGGATTTCGACCCCTGCCGTGTCCAACTGGGCCAGCAGCTCCTCGAGCTCGGGACCGCCGGCTACATCGTCAGGCAGAAGCTCGTTGACCTCGTCGTACAACACGTACCCCTTCTCCCTGCCGGACTCCACGAGTTCTTTGAAGCGCCCGTCCCTGTCGTCGAGTGTCACGGGAACCCCTCCACCAACCCGGCAGAAACGTCCAAGCTATTGTACAACAGCCGCGCGAGCCTTCATGTTTAGCTCCTGTCCAGCCGCGTCAGCTCTTCGGTGAGCCGCAGCGCTTCGTCCACGTTGCCCGCCCGCTCGGCCTCCTTGATCCGCGCGCGCAGCCGGCTCCGCTCCGCCTCCCGCTCAGCCGCGCGCAAAGCCTCCAGACAAGCCCACGCCTGCTCCAGCGCCTGCGACTCCTCAAACAGCTCATCGGACAAAACCAGCGAGGCGAGCAGCTCCCGATCATTGTCCTCCAGGCGCCCTTCCAGAGCTGCGTAACTCACGGGTCCACCGGAATCCTCCAGCGCGATCAGCGTCCGCAGGATTCGTCGCGTCGCCAGCCGGTCCAGCGACAAGGACTTCAACTCCGGCGCGACCTGGCGTCTTGCCTCATCACTGGCCAGCAGGCAGTTCAACAGGATCCGCTCCACGGGCGGGACGCTCCGCGCCGCCGGCGTCTCGATGGGGCGCCGTTCGGCAGCGGCGCGCCGGAAGTGTTCGAGCACGAGTCCCGCTTCGATGCCCAGATACGCAGCCAGCTCGCTGGCCACGGCCGCCCTTTCCAGCTTGTCCTGCAAACGTTGCACGGAAGGCAGCAGGAAGCGCAGAGCGGCCAGTCGCCCCTCCGTGGTCCGAAGATCCCAGCGTTCGCGCGCACGATCCGCGAGCCAGTGATAATAGCCCGGAGCGTTCTCGAGCAACGCCTGATAGGCTTCCGCACCGCGCTTTCGCACGTACTCGTCCGGGTCCAGCCCCTCCTCCAGCGCCAGAATGCGCACGCGCAGGCCTTCCGCCAGCAGCACCTGGATCGAGCGCTCCGTGGCGCTGGCGCCCGCCGCATCGGGATCGAAGTTGACCACGATGTTTTCGGAATGGCGTCGCAAGGTTCGCACCTGCTGCTCGGTCAACGCCGTCCCGCAACTGGCCACCACGTTGCGCACTCCTGCCCGCCACAGGCCGATCACGTCCATGTAACCCTCCACCAGCACCGCCTGGTCCTGCTTGCGGATGGCGTCCCGCGCACGATGCAGGTTGTACAACAAGGCGCTCTTGCGATAGATCGGCGTTTCCGGCGAGTTCAGGTACTTGGGCTCATCACCTTCCTGGAGCGCGCGTCCCGCGAAGGCCACGATCTTGCCCGATTCATTGTGGATGGGAAAAATCAACCTGCCGCGAAAGCGATCGAAAAAGCCTCCCTCGGGGCGCTTCAGCACCAGGCCGCTGGCTTCCATTTCCTCCGGACTGAAACCCTCCTGCGCGAGCAGGCGGGCCAGCGTGGTTCCGCCCGGATCCGCATAGCCCAGGCCGAACTCATCCCGCAGCGCCCCGTCCACGCCGCGCTTGTCCAGATACGCGCGCGCCTGCGCCCCTGCCGATGAACGAAGCGCGCTACGGTAAGCCTCGGCCGCCAGCTCATGCATGCGATAGATGGCGGCCCGCAGCCTGGTTTCCGCATCGGTATATTCGCGCCTGGGCAGCGGAATGCCGTGCCGCTCGGCCAGCAGCTTCACCGCCTCCCAGAACGTCATCCGCTCGATTTCCATGACGAAGCGGATCACGTCCCCGCCCATGCCGCAACCGAAACACTTGAAGAACTGATGGGCGCCGTGCACGGAAAACGACGGCGTCTTTTCGCTGTGGAAGGGGCACAAGCCGACCCAGCGCTGGCTGGAGCCGCTGCGCTTCAGCCGCACGTACTGGCCCACCACGGAGACAATGTCCACCGAGGATTTCAGTTGCTCGATGAAGTCCACGGCGCCTGTTGTCTATTATCGCGATGGCGCAAGCGCACGAGCGGTGCAGAACCGCGAGCGACAATGCTCTTCAGTCCAGTTCGAGCAACGCCCAGCCGGGTAACGTTGCCGGCTGGTTCTCCAGAAAGATGATCCGGCGCGTTTTGGGGAAAGGCAGGGCCGGATTCAAAACACGCGCGTAAAGCGCGGATTGGGACAGCGCGCGGCGGTATGCCTCGGCGCCGGTCTCGAGGAACCCGCTCTTGGCCAGCAGGCCGCTGCCCCAGCCGATGGACAACACGCAACTTCGGCGCCCGTTGGAGGGCAGGAAGGCTGCAATGCGGTCCAGATCGCGCGCCAGCAGCGACAATCCCGCCATGCGCGCATACTGGCGGTGAACTTCGAGCAAGCGGGCCGCGTACTCATTGGCCGCTTGCAGAATGGCCGCAGTGTCCAGCGGCTGCTTCCAACCCAGCGCCTCCCAGACGCCTGGGTGAGTCAGGTACGTGTTCTCATGCCATTCGCCCTCGAAGACGGTGCCGGGCGCCGCCATTTCCGCAAACAGAGGCGTGCTCTCTTCCACACGGCGGGCATCCACAGCGCCACGCGGCGCCTGTTTCCAGCCCAGCTCGAACTGTCCGCCGCCGCGGGGCTGTAACGTGGCCACGCGCAGGAGGTAGATCCTGAGCGCGGAAGTTGGCACAGGTTTGGAATCGGAAAAGCGAACCAGCCGCATCACGCTGGTTCCCGAACTGCCCAAGGCTTCCTGCTCGAGGACCTCGCCCGGGCGGCGCGCCAGTCGCTCAGACTCCAGAGTTTCCAGGCGGGCGGGCATGCTGTCCTTCCACATCGCGAACAGCACGCCTGTGCGGAGCGCGCCTTTCAGCGCGCTTCCCGGCAAATAAGGCCCGTCGGGACCGGAGACGAAGACGGGGATCTGCAAGCTCTCGCCTTTGGCCCGCTCCCAGTAGGCTGCCGCGGTAGGATGCTCGAACGGGACGCGGCGATCCGCGAAGTTCTGCGCGAATCCGCCCCAAGAGGCGAAATCGAGCTTCTCGGCACGCTTGAGCTGCGCCAGATAACCTTCGAGCCTGGGTCCCTTGGCCAGCAACCGAAAGATGCGGCGCTGATCCAGCACATTGACCTGGTTCCGCCACACCATGTAGTCCACGGGCGACAACTTCTGCCCGTTGCCTACCAGCACGGGACTCAGACACGTCAACCGATATCTCATGCCACCGTCCCCGTTCGCTCGGCCGGAGGCCGATCCGTCGAGATCGCGCCAATGCGGAGCGCGAGCGGCACGCCGTAGCGCAACACGGGATGCGCAAAGCCTTCCGGGGCTACATTGCGCGCGGTCCCGCGCAACGGACCGCTCGCGCAAAGCACCGAGCCTTCCGTCACCATCCGCAACAGCTTCTTCGGCAGGCCCCAACCTTGCGGGCTTTCCACGCGTCCGCCCCGCGTGATCAACTGATAGCGCGAGCGAGGCCAATCCACCGCGTCATCGGCGGCAGGATTGAAGAGAGAAAGCAGCCACCAGGCGCCCGGCCCTTCGGGCTCGGCCGTCAGCACGGGCGCGGTCAGAAGGGTGTCCGGCCACTCGATCTCGATGAACTCCGGCGGCAGCGAGTGCCCCCAGCCTTGCGCTCTTTCGCCCCCGAGGCCCGTATCCGCCAGCAGTTGAAGAGCGCCCCGCAGACGCGGTCCCCATTCCGCGCAAGCCTGCTCATCAGCGAACACCGCAAGCCCCCAGAAGCCTCCGCCCTCGGAGAACTCAAGGCAGCCGGTTTCGTAAGGCAGGATGGACCCGCCCAGACGATCCACGGCGGCGCGCCAGCGCCGGGCCGGACGGAACGGACCGGGCGCGGAGAATTTGATGTCCGCGGGCAGCAGGCACTCGCTGGGACCGTCCAGCCGCCAGGCTTCCTCGTTGAGGGGCTGCTCGGACAGCAGGTCGTTGATCAGAGCCAGGGGAACGAACCGGGCCCCCTCCCAACGCAGTTTCGGCGAAGCAGCGGGCGGCCACAAGGTCGCGGGGGGCGCCACCAGGTGCACCTCGTCCAGGTAAGGGAAACAGGAGCTCAGGCGCAGAGCAGGGGCTCCCGCATCCGGCGTCGTGGCTGAAAGCCATTCCTCCAGCCAGCCCAGATGCGCCATGGCCTGGCTCAGGGCGGAAAAGAGCACGTCGCTGTGGATGAGCGTGTCCGTGTCGTGGCGCGAACCGTCGCCGGGGCCGATGCGCCACGGACCCGCAGGCCGGAAGCGAAAGACGAGCGCGGGCTGCATAGTCAGGGCGCCAGCCGGGCAGCGAAATCTTCACTCAGAGCCAGGGACTGCAAAGCGGCTACGTCGGCCTTGGAAATCAACTCCACTTCCGGCGCGCCTGAGGCATAGTAGCCGCGGTTGCGCCACACCAGCCGCAGATTGGCGAAGCGCACGCGGCCACTGCCGCGCGAGCCGCCGCCTCCCAGCGAGTCGTCTTCCAGCAACCGCATGCCCTCGATGAGGCGGGCCAGCAGGGCCTTGTCCTCCTCGCAGAGAATATCGAGGATCATGCGCACGCGGAACCGGGCTCCGGCCGGCACCCGCTCCAGCGTGCGGGGATTCGCCTGAGCCGTGATGCGGTCAATGGCGTTCTCGCTCTTGACCTCGGTCAGTTCATCGTCGAGGTTCTCGCGCATCTGCGGCGTGATGCTGTCAGGATCCAGCGGCGCATCGCACACCGTCAGGCGGGCCGGAGTGGCGTTGCTGGACTCCAGCGGTTCGCCCTGCACCCTTTCCATGCGGCCCGGATTGCGCCCGAACAGCAGGCAGATTTCGTCATCCGGGCGGTCGCTCTGGTGAATGCGCACTTCCTGGCCTTTGCGGCGCGACAGGTAGACCAGCTCGGAGGGGACGGCCAACCCCGAAGCCTGCTCGAGCAGGGCGCGCAATTTGCCGCGCAATGAGCTACCGGGCACATAGGGACGGCCAAAGGCATCCTTGATGACGGGGTTGTCGGCCCCGCCAATTTCGAGCGAGCCCTTGCCGGCGCCGATGTGCAGGCCGGTCTCGCAAACCAACTCTCCCTCCAGAATCAATTTCCCCAAAAATCGCAGTTCAGTTTCGGCTGTGTGCGCGCTCATGCTTCCTCACTCGTTGTATGCCACGATGGCTTCGAAAAGGTCGCGGAAACGTTCGTAGCCCCGCGGATCGTTCTTGCGGGTGACCTGCAACAGCAGGCGCTCCAGCGTTTCCAGGCTGCGCAGCGAATGCCGGGCGATGGTGTAGGCCAGTCGCGCGCGCAGCATGACGAACTGGTGCTGGCGCTCGCTTTCCGGCGCCCGGCACGCGCGCCGCACAGCATTGTACAAGCGGCGGAGCTGGCTCTTGGTGCCGGAATCCAGGTCGCGCATGCGGCTGACGACCGCGTGCGCCTGGTTGTCCAGGTACAGACTGTCGTTGATCAGTTTGTCGAGATCAATCTCGGGCGGGCCCTCGGTTTTCCGCTCGGTGCGGCTCTCCGAGCTGCGGCCACCCGATTCGCGGGCAGCCCCGCCGCGTCCCTCGCGCGGAGTCGAAGAACGGCCTTTGGTTTCGGGTTGAACTTCAGTCGCCATCACTGCACCTCGGTGGTCAATCGCGCCCATTCCAGCGCCACCAGCCCGGCCGGCCGCAGGCGCACCTGCGCCGCGCCCCGGCTACTGAGCTCGCTGGCCAGGTGGGCGCGCAGCTTCTGCACCTCACGCTCCCGCGCTCCGGCCAGCGCCCGGTTCAGGCGTCGCTGGAACCTCCAGGGTCTCTCAAGCAGTTCGGCCTCGACGCTTTGCGCCGCGGCCCCTTTATGGTAGAAACGGCTCAGTTCGTGGAGCACGTGACGAGACGCGGCCGTCTCGTTCACCATGCGCACCAGAGTGTCCTTCAGCTCGGCCGCATCCCCCAGTTGCTTCCACTCCAGGGTGCGACCGAGGAAGTACAGGCAGTCCTTGTCCGCAGCCTTGGCCAGCGCGAGCAGCCGCCCGGCCTCGCGATAGACGCTGGCCAGGGTCGCCTCCGGACTCTCGGCCAAGGCAATGGCCATGGAGATGGTCTTGCCCTCCGGGCCAGGAAACTCTTTCAGATTCTCCTCACTGAAGCGATGGAACAAGCGCTGCATTTCGCGCGCCAGGGGCGCCAGCGCATCCCAGGCGCCGTAAACGGCAAAATCGTCGCCGCCCGTGTAAAGGATGGTCACTTTGCGCCAGAACTCCGGCTGCGAGCAAAGCACTTCCAGCTCCCCGGCAAAAAAGTGGCGATAGAGGATGGAAAGCTGGACGTGCTCCTCGATGGTCTGAGCACGGCGCATGCGGATTCGGAAGTTGTCGGCGTCGCCCCGCAGGACTCCCCAGATCGGCTTTCCCTGCGCCCGGCGAGCCAGGGTCTCCAAGTCTGCCGGCGCCTGTCCGTCGTCGCTGGGCGCAGCGTGGCGGGCGAAAACGATGGCTTCCGGATTGCGTCCGGACGCTAGCGACCAGGTGTGCTTGCCCGGCCCCACCACGATGCGGGCGGGTTCCTCAGGATTCCACCCCACGCTGTCAGCATCCCACAGCGCGCGGCTCAACTCGGGGAAATACGCGTCGCCTTCCGGCGGCGCCTCCTCGGTGAAGGGTTCGAAGACGGACGGATCCAGCGCGCGGGCCTCGCTGCGCTGGCGCTCGAACTCATCCTGGATGCGGCGCCGAACCACGCTCCAGTCACCCAGGTTCTCGGTGGCACCCCAGAGGAGCTGAAGCCGGTTCCCGCTCAAGCGGGCCACCGACTGAGCCGCCTCGCGCAGGAACTGGCGCGCCGCATCGCCCGCATCGCCCGGCAGCACCAGGAGGAACTGACCGCCCCCGCTGGCGCCCAGAAGGATCCTGGGCAGCCCCAACTCCGCCAGCAATGCCCGCGGGATGACCTCAGCAAGCAGGGTGACCCAGTGGGATCGCCCCGCCAGCGAATGCTGCCCGGCGTAGCCGGCAGCGGCGCACTCGGCAGCGCCGGCGGGCGACAAAAGGAAATCCTCGATACCCGTGAGCTGCCCCACGAGCAGGAGCTGGACGGACATGGGAGATAATCAGACCCTTCGAAACCGCTTAGTCTAGCATAGCGGTCCAGGCAGGCGCGCAGCTAGAACACCGGTCTCGGACGGTAGCCGGGACGGGCACGCACCCGATATTTCTTGGCCACGTCGGAAACGATTTCCACCGTGATTTTGCGGAAGCCCTCGTTCGGGTTGGGCTGAGGATAGTAGGTGATGGTGTAGGAATAGCCGAGGGCTTCACGAATGGATTCAAAAGCCTCCACCTGCTTCTGCCAGGTCTTGGCCCAAAAGGCCTGGCCGCCAGTGCGCGCTGTGATTCTGCGGAAAACCGCGCTGGAAATCGGGTCCTTGTTCACTTCGCTGGTCGAGATCACATAGATCGGAATGCCTTCGTCTTCGGCCACGGCGCGCACGTCATCGGGTGAAACCATGCTCGCGTTGTCCGGCCCGTTGGAGAAAACGATGATGACCTTGCGTCCGGGCACCTTGGCCGCATCGCGCAGGGTGAGCAGCAACGCGTTGTACAAGGCAGCGTCATCGCCCGCCACCGCCTTGCGCAGACCCGCGATGGCAGCCTGGCGGTCGCGCGTCAGCGGCGCCGCGCGCGAGAGGTTGCGACTGAACGTGTAGATCGCCACCGAATCCGCCCGGTCCAGTCCGCGAACGAAGTCGGCGATGGCGTCGGAGGCGTAGACGAAGCCGCGGTACATGTAGTTGCTGGTGTCGAACAGGATGAAAACGTTGGTCCCCACGAAAGCGTCCGCCGCTCCTGGCCCAGCCCGTTCGGCCTCCGGCCCGGTCGCCACCAGCGGGCGCGTGGATCCGTCTTCCAGCACCTGCACGGCGGGCTTGCTGCCCTCGGCAAAGGTGGCGATCTTCTGCACAATGCCGTCTTCCAGGATGCGGAAATCACTGGGTTTGAGCCCGCTTACGTAGCGGCCCTTGCTGTCGGTGACCGTGAAGGTCACCACAACCATGTCCACCTTGACCCGGTACACAGGCCGCTGCGGCTCTTGCGCATTCAGAGAAACGCCGGGCAACAGGATCGCGCCCAACAAGGCGGGTACGCCAACAAACCGCATAGTTGACCCCCATGTCACGACAATTATTGTAAAGACGCCTGCTGCTCGCCGGCCATCTGCTGTCGCATCTGGCGGCGGACGTCTTCGGCCACCAGGCGCATGGAGCGCCACAGAGCCGGCCAGTCTTCCAGATGGGTGGCGAAGATTTTCTCCACCGTCTTCTGTGTCCACTCGGGAATCGCCAGGTTCAGTTGGGAGGGCGGCAGGTGCAGCTCATCGGCGAGCGCCGCCCAGTACAGCGTCCCGGACTCCCAGCTTTCGGCCATGATCCGGCTCGAGTAACCCATTAAGGTCGGGATGGTGCGCAGGTGCAACAGATCAGGCTGGTAGGAATTGGTCAGCGTCGGCTTGGGCGTGCCGAAAATCCGGGCCACGCGGGCGTAGTTCATGCGATCCGGAAACTCCCGCTGGAGACTGCGAATCTCGGTAGCCAACGGGTTGCCCTCGGCGCCGTCGCGGGCCAGAACATCACTGGCCAGCAGGAAAAGTTCACCCGGCGTGATCTCTTCGAGCGCACGGGCAACCTGACCCTGGGCCACCAGATCGAGGATACGTTGCCTGCGACCCGGCGTGGACTGCCGGGTCAGCATGTCCCGGAGTTGCTCCATGCGCTCCGCATCGAACGCTGCTTCTGCCACCAGCGACTCGCCCAGGCGCAGATGCAATCCGACCCAGTGCACTTCCGCAGGCGTCACGTTCCACCAGCGCGGGATCTTCGCGCTGATCACCAGTTGCGGCACCAGGTCGCCCCAAATGAGCGCCTGCTCGCGTTCCGGAACCATGAAGTTCTGCTCCGCGTCCGCCAGCGCATAGGGCAAGCCGGCCAGCGAGCCTTCCAACCGGCCCCCGGCGTTCGAGGGCCAGCCGGTCCCGAAGACCTCGGCCTGCCGCCAGGTCTGCCGGGATCCCTGCCCCCCGATGAAGTCGTGGCTGCGCACGAAGAGCGGATTGGTCAGCAAGAGTTGGCCGCCGGGCGGCGCGTAGTGGATATAGTTGAGCCCGACCAGCGTGTCCCGGAGCAATGGCGCGAGCAGCCCACGCAGTTCACGCACCCGCGCCGGGTCGCCCGCCGCCCGTTCCACAGCGGAGCGCAGGTTCAACCGCCGCTGCGCCTCGATGTGACGCTCGGTCCAGTACCCGTAAGCGAAAGCATTCTTTTCCACCGTGCTCAGCGCGGCGCGCGGCGGCTGGATCTCGCCCAGGCGCGAGCTCAGGCGATTGAGCAGCGCGGTGTTGACGCGCTCGCCGCGAGCCACCGCTTCCAGGTGGTCCGCGATTTCAAAGAGCAGGTTCAGCGGGATCAGGCGTTGCGCCTCGAAGAGGCGCATCATTTCCTCGATGACCCGGTTCTCGGTCTCGGGATCTTGCGAGCGTTGCACGCCGGCCAGCAACTCGATCATGCGCTCCTGGGGCGAGGCCGACTTGGGAGTCCCGGTGGCGGCCAGCAATTTCCAGACGCCCGCCTGGCCGGCATCGAAGAGGTCGCGCGCGGTTCGGAGCTTGCCGAACGGCTCGATCAACTCGGCCAGAACCCGATCGGCTTGCGCCTCGGGGATGAAGCCGTGCCGGCAGAAGATCTGCCACAGGCTGACCAGCGCCTGCATCGTGCCCGCCGCGTTGGCCCGTTGCAGCGGATCGCCGATCCGGGTGATGGCTTCGGCAGCGTCGAGGAAGGAGATGATGGTGGCATCGCTTACTGAGGGCACTTCGGCGAACAGCGAATATTGCGCCCCGTAGTTGCGATAGTCGCGCGCTAGTCGCTCCACGGTGGCCGGCTCCAGTGGCTTGGTGCGGCGCCGGTTCATATCGCTCAACGCCATGAAGATCCTGAGGGGCTCGTTTTCCACCGTCTTGCGGCAGAGCGCGAACAGGGCCTCGATCAGGTCATCGGGTTCGCGCCAGGCGGCCACGGCTCGCGTCAGGCGGGCGTCCGTGCGGGCGTGTGGGTGCGTCGCGAAGATGTTCTTCCACACCTCGAGGCCGCCGGGGATGTGAGGACGCCCGTCGGGCTCCAGCCGGAGCCGCGTGGTCAGCAGCACCATGTCCGTGTTGGATCGGAAGACGGGCCGTGCCGGGCCCGGGCTGGTGACGCGGCCGCGGATTGCCGCGTAGAAGCGCTTCATGCGTTCGGGCTCGGTCAGGTAATCCTTCACAGGCCCGTTGACCCGGGCGAGCGCATCGAAGTAGCTGGCCAGCCAGCCGTCATCCCGCGTCAACAGCCGCTCAAAGAATGCCGCTCCCTGGTCCGGCGAAACGCCCACCAGCTCCGCCCAGGCTTTGTCCGTTCGGGGAGCGCCAGGGACAACGGCCTTGCCGTTGCGGATTTCGAACATGGCGCCGAAGAAATCGAGCACGTGACCAAAGGCACGCAGGCGTTCCAGCGGCACAGCGCGCCGCAGCTCTTGCGCGGTCTCGCGATCCAGCTTGGAGAAGCCCAGGTACAGGCGGCACAGAGCGGGATCGCCCAGGAAGATATCAATGAAGGTTGCACCCTGGCGCTCGCGACCCGTGAGCCAGGCCTCCGGGCCGAAGAGCACGGGAACGCGCGTCGGCTGATACTCGTAAACAAAGGGCTGATTGGTGCGCAGGGCCTGCTCGAGCTCGGCCAGCGGGAAACCCGAGTCAAGGGTCAGGAAAGCGCGCGTGGCGTTGACGGTTTCCAGCGCCAGCTCGCTGCCGCAGGCCCCGCGGATCCGGTAGCCGAGCACGCGCAACAGCTCACCGGTGCGCGGTGATTCGCAGGCTTCGATGCGTATCGCCTTCTCGGCGCCAGCCAGCTTTTCCAGCTCGCGCGCCTGCGAAAGATACCGCTGGAGCAATTTCATGTACTCGGTGGGCTCGAGCGCCTCGCCCGAGGCCGAGGCGCGATAGCCGTTGGTGACCACGTTACGCGCCAGCGCCGGCAGCAACTCCTCGACGGTAACATCCTGCGAGACAGCAGCCATGCGCAGGAAGGAGGGCAGCGGCCCGGGAATTTCGATCCAGCCGACGGCGGACTCGGCCCCCTGCGCCTTTTCGAACGGCGGCTCTGCGGCGGTCCGTCCCTCGATTTGCTGCCACAGCCTCCAGTGGCGAAGGGCCGCGGCCCGATCGCCCGCCAGCAGGTCCAGCGCGGTCAGCCGGCGCGCAACCTGCGAGCGCCGGGCGCGGTCGCCGGCAGGGAGTGCGTCGAGCAGTTTCTCGTACGCACTGCGAGCGGCCGGATCCCGATAACGGTCCAGGAAGGCAGCATAGGCCGCCAGCACCTCCACGTCGGTGGGTGCAGCCCGGACAGCGCGCTGGAGCATTTGCCGGGCGCGCACCGCATCGCCGGCCCGTTCCAACTGCCGAGCCTGTTGAAGGACTGGCTGTGCGAGGCTCGCCGGAACAGCCACGAAAACCGCCAGAAGGGTCAAGGGGAGAAGTTTCATGGCGCCCACCCAGTCTCGTGTTGGCTAATAATGTATCATGATCTGCCCTCTCGCGCGGCCTCATCCGCGCACCGTGGCGGAATCCCAAACAAGGTGGCTATCATGCGCAGACTGCTTGCCTGTTTTTCGCTGTGCGCCTCGCTGGCGGTCGCACAATCCTACAAGATCGCGGTGATCGGCCTGGTGCATTCCCACGTGTGGGGGCACCTGGGCCGGATGGCGTCCAACCAGCCCGCCGAGCTGGTGGGCATCGCCGAACCCAATGCCGAGCTGGTGGCGGAAGCCAAGAAGCTTGCGCCCAACGCCCGCTACTTCTCGGACTACCGCCAGATGCTCGAGCAGGCGAAGCCCGACATCGTCTGGGCCTTCGTCGAGAACAACCGGCACCTCGAGATCGTGCAGGCGTGCGCGCCGCGCAAGATCCACGTGATGTTCGAGAAGCCGCTGGCGGCCTCCCACAAGGAAGCCCTGGCCATCGAGCAACTGGCGCGCAAGCATGGCATCCAGGTCATGACGAATTACCAGATGGCCTGGTGGCCGACCCAGTACGCCGCCTACCAGTTGGCGAAATCGGGCGAGCTGGGCAAGGTCTGGCGACTCCACGGAATCGTGGGGCACGGCGGGCCAGGTTCCACCGGCGTGCGTAACAAGTACTTCTTTGAGTGGCTGACCGATCCGGTCAAAAACGGAGGCGGCGCGCTGGTGGATTTCGGTTGCTATAACGCCTTGTGGGCCCTGTGGTATCTGGGCCGCCCGGCGACCGTTTACGCGCAAGTCAACCGGCTCCAGCCCGAGCGCTTCCCCAAGGTCGAGGATAACGCCACCCTGGTGCTCACGTATCCGGAGGGGGTGGCATTGCTGGAGGGCAGTTGGGACCTGCCGCGCAGCTTCCAGGACCTGGAAGTCTTCGGCCGACAGGGGAGCCTGTACGTGACGCGCGAGCGCGTGGAAGTCCGCAAGGGCAAGGACGCCACGCAGGCCCAGGTTCAACCGCTGCCGCCCGAGCGCGCCGAACCGATCGCGTACATGGTCCACTGCCTGCGCAACAACCAGCCGCTGGAGGGGATGGTCAGCCTGCCCATGAACGTCCAAGTGTTGGAGATCCTCGACGCTGCCAAGGAGTCCATCAAGACGGGCCGCGCCGTGCGCTTGCCCGCGCGTTGATCAATCCGCGGAGACACAGCCCAGGGGAAACGGCGACGGAGTCGCAGATCGCGGCTGCGTTGCCCCCGTGATCAATCCTGGGATACGCGGACCAGCGGAAACGGATAGCGCCGCTGCCGCCGCGGATTGTCCGGATCGTAGATCACCACGATGGGCGTGCCGGGCGCCGGCGCCGGATCGCGCGGGAGGTCGAAACGGCCCGTCTGCCGAGCGCCGGTCAACAGCGGAAATTCGTAATGGACCCGATAGCGGACCCCCTTGAGGCGGACAGGCTCCACCCTCAGGACAGTGGCTATGGCCGCCCGCCCCTCTTCGAGGAGCCGCCGCTGGCTGCGCAGAGAAAAGCCTAAGATGGCCGCAACAGCGAGCGACATGGCGGCCACGATCGGGCCGAGATAAGGAGGCACGCCGGTCACTTGGTGACCCGTTGCCCAGTTGTGTTCGGGACGCCCAGGCAGATAGTTGACCTCGATAGCCTCGCCGATGGCGTATGCGCGGAGTGAGGTAGAGAAGCTGCCCGCGTAGCTTTTGCCTTCGGCCTCGAATTGGTAGTGGTAGCGAAGGCGGCCCTTGCCCCCACGATGGAACTTCGTGATGCGCCCAGTCGTCTTCACGGCCATTCGCCGGAACTCAGACGCTTCCTGTTGTTGGCGCTGCCCGATGCGGTACAGCCATGCCCCGAACACGAAGGCTTCCAGCACGGACAGGATAGCTGCGGCTGCTACGATCTTGCCCGTCACAGTCAGGCGAACCGGGCGGGGCACAGCCCGATTGAGCTCGGGCGGCAAGGCGCCAGAGCCTCCCCAAAAGCCCGAAGCCGTCCCGTCACCGCTTCGGTCGTTCACGGTCATCCCCCTCTTTTTGATGCT
>Ga0272449_1001626_pt1 | contig 22518 bp, 21 predicted proteins | sample YNPCB0241_FD_198679 | JGI IMG/M metagenome (GOLD analysis project Ga0272449, IMG submission 198679) | Hot spring sediment microbial communities from Yellowstone National Park, WY, United States - YNP-CB-024-1 | ecosystem: Environmental > Aquatic > Thermal springs > Hot (42-90C) > Sediment... | reverse complement strand
ACCTTTCTCATCAATTATTTCTTTTACTGATTTACATCCTGTTGGATTTGGGAAGCCCTTTGGTATTCCTCCAAATGATGAACAACTACCAATACATATTATTCCATTTGATTTTTCTGCAAGGTCATATAAAATTTCAAGAAATGTTTTTTCTCCAACCTTTCCATATACTCCATTATCCTTTGCAGGTATAACTCCCTCAACTACAAGTATAAAATCCTTTTTAAAACTTTCTTCTCTCATAACTTCAATAACTTTCTCACCACTTCCTGCCATTATTGTTGGCTGAAAAATTAAAGAAATTGTTTTACCAGGAACTATTTCATCAAGAAGTAAATTTTTTATTTTTATTGATGATGAATTTAAAAGAGAAACTGTGCATCCTGTGCAACCGCCTGCCTGAAACCAAATAACTTTAATTTTTTCCATTTTAAATCCCCTTTTGTAATTTTGCAAGTAAAACTGTATTCCTTAATAAAATTGAAGTTGTTATAACTCCAACTCCACCAGGAACAGGTGTAATCCAACTTGCTTTCTCCTTTGCCCTTTCAAATTCTACATCTCCAACTATCTTATCGCCAACTCTATTTATTCCAACATCTATAACAATTGCTCCTTCCTTTATCCATTCGCCTGGAATTAAATTTGCCTTTCCAACAGCAACTATTAAAATTTCTGCTCTTTCAACATGTTCCTTCAATTTACCAGCATCTGATGTTCCAATATGGCATATTGTTATTGTAGCAAATTTATCAACAAGCAGTAAAGAAACAGGTTTCCCAACTATATCAGAATGCCCAACCATAACAACCTCTTTTCCATATAAATTAATTCCAAGATGTTCAATTATTTCCTTTACTGCAAGTGCTGTGCATGGTGCAATAGTTGGTCTTCCATAAACAATCCATCCCATATTAACTGGATTTACCCCTTCAACATCTTTTTCAGGTGCTATTTTTGATTGAACCTTTCTTGTATCAACTCCTTTTGGTAAAGGGAGTTGTAAAATTATACCTGTAACTTTTTCATCTTCATTCAATTTTTTAATCGCTTCAATTATTCCATTTTCATCGGTCTCTTCTTGCAATTTCATTATTTCATAATCAATTCCCATTTTTTCACAATTTTTCTTCTGCTGATTCATATATACGATACTGGCTGGATTTTCACCAACAGAAACAGCAACAAGTTTTGGGACAATTCCTTTTGATTTTAATTGCTCAATCTCTTTTTTTACTTCATCCTTTATTTTTTCAGCAATAACTTTTCCATCAATTATATTCCCCATTTTATACCCCCATTTTTTCAATTACTTTCTTATTTACAAATTCACTTTTTTCTTTTATTGTTTTCTCCATCTCTTCTATTTTTCCCTTAATCTCCTTTTTGTAATTTTCATCACCTATATATTTTAAGTTAATAAGTATATTCATTTTTGCAGAGAGAAAAGAGGAAAAGGCAAGGATATTTGAAATTCCTGTATCAGAAATTAAGTTTATATTACCCTTTTCAGTTAAAATATCACAGAAATCAACTATTTTGCTCATATACTGGCATATTTTGAAGTGTAAATTTATAGATAATTTCAGATACTCTTCTAGACTTAATTTTTCCTTCATAGCTTTATCAATTTTCTGATATATTTTGCTATCCTCTTCAATTAAATCCATGCATTCTTTTAAAATTTCTTCATTTTTTTCTTTTATTTTTTTCAACTCTTCTTCAAAATTACTGTATTGTTTTTTCCCAATTGTATAATTTAAAACCATATTTAAAAGAGAAGAAGAAAGCGAGGCGCATAAAGCAGTAGCACTCCCTCCACCAGGAGCCGGTGTCTTTGAAGATAAAATTTCAATATAATTCTTTAAACTATTCTCAAGAAAATTAAAGTCCATAATGGAATTCTTTCAATCTTAAATACTTCTCAAAATTTTCCTCCCATATATCTATATTTTCAGGTCTATAAACAATCAAAGGAAAAGAATTCCTTATTATTTCTCTTATTTCACTTATATCCTTTATCTCTCTTTTTGCAAGTGCCTGAACAAGAATATTTCCAGCAGATGCTGCTTCTACAGGTCCTGCTATAACTATTTTTTTTGTTGATGAAGAAGTAAACTGTGATAAAAGAGAATTTTTACTTCCTCCTCCAACAATATGTAATGTCTCTATATCATAACCAATAATTTCCTCCATCTTTTCTATAACATATCTATATTCCATTGCCAAACTTTCAAAAATAACTCTTGCTATTTGAGGTATATCTTCTGGTATTTTCTGACCTGTTTTTCTACAATAATTTTTTATTTTTTCAACCATATTTCCAGGATAAAGAAAATCAGAACTATTAACATCAATAAAGGAATAAAAAGGTATTGCATTTTTTGCTATTTCTACTATTTCCTCATATGTATAACTTTTTCCTTGCTTCTCCCATTCCTTTTTGCATTCCTGTAAAATCCATAATCCCATTATATTCTTTAAAAATCTTATTGAACCACCAAAACCACCTTCATTTGTGAAATTGTATTCAAGAACCTTTTCATTTATTATTGGATTTTCAATTTCAACTCCAAGAAGTGACCATGTTCCTGAAGAGAGATAAGCCCATTTATTTTCTTTTGCAGGCACTCCAACAACGGCAGAAGCAGTATCATGACAGCAAACAGCAAAAACAGGTATTTGAGGTAAGTTCAATTCCTCACATATTTTTTTTGTAATATTTCCTATTAAAGTTCCTGGAGAAATTACCTGTGGCAAAAAATCTGTTTTTATTCCCAGTTCTTCAAGTAATGAATAACACCAGTTTCCCCTTGGTGCTTTATTCTGACCTGTTGATAAGGAATTATACATCTGAGAAGTTGTTGTTATTGTATATTCACAGAATTTCTCCCCTGTTAATAAAAAATTAAATAAATCAGGCATAAAAAGCAAAAATTTTGTATTTCCAATTAAATATGGGAATTCTTTCTTTGTAGCATATAACTGAAATAGAGTATTTATAGGCATGAACTGTATCCCTGTTTGATTAAAAATTCTTTCCTTTGAGACAATCTTAAATACCTCTTCCATAATACTATTTGTCCTTTCATCTCTATAATGAAATGGATTTGAAAGCAATAGGTCATTTTCTCCAACGAATGCACAATCTACTCCCCATGTTGTAATACCTATGCCTTTTATCTCTCCATAATTTTTTGAAATTGAAAGTATCTTCTTTATCTCCTCAAATATGGAAAGAACATTCCAAAACCTATGATTTAAAAACAATAAATTATAAGTAGGAAATCTGTGTATTTCATTTAGATAAACTTTTGAGTTATTAAATTCACCAATTATCCCTCTCCCATTTTCTGCACCAATGTCTATTCCTACATAGATTCCTCTCATACAAAAAATATTACAATATCTCTTTCTGATTGTCAAAAAATAAGGTATAATAAGATGGTATGGAGAAGAGAAAATTAACAAAAAATGAGATTATATTTAAATATGCTCCGTGTATTATACTCTTGCTTGATAAAAATAAAAATATTATTGAAGTCAATGAGAAAATAAAGGAATTTGGTTATAGCACTGAAGAACTTAAAGGGAAAAGTATATTTAAACTTCTTCTTTTTAATGAAAATGTAGAAAAAATATTTGAAAAAGAAGAGATTTTTAAGATTGAAATTTTCACAAGAAAAGGAGAAAAGAAAATTGGACTTGCAGAATTAAAGGAAGTAGAAGAAGAGGGGATACAGTATATTTTAATAATCCATGATATTACAGAAGAAGAGCTACTAAAAATAAAATTAAAAGAAGAAGAGGAGACATTAAAAGAATGGTATAATTTTGCAGAAAATTCGCTGTCTGGTATTTATATTTTTGATAAAAATTTTAATTTTTTATATGTAAATCCATCCCTTTGTAAAATTTTAAATATGAAAAAAGAAGAAGTAATGGAGAAAAAAGTTTATGAATTGATCCATCCTTCAGATATCCCCCTCGTTGAAAAAGAAGTAAAAAAAGGATTTTCCGGAGAAATTGAAAGTGCAAATTTGGCTATAAGATTAATAAATAAAAATGGGAAAATAAAGTATGTAAAAGTGTCAGGAAGAGTAGCAAAGTTTAATGGAAAGGAAGTTATCATGGGAGCTATTGTTGATATAACTGAAATAAAAGAATATGAAGAGAAAATAAAAAAAGAACATAGATTACTTAAAAAGACATTTGAAGGTATAATTTATTCAATTATAAAAATTGTTGAAACAAGAGATCCATATACAGTTGGACACCAGTTAAAAGTTACCAAACTAGCAGAAGCAATAGCAAAGGAAATGAGGATAAGTAATATTAAAGAAATGATATGGGCCTCTTTATTACATGATATTGGGAAAATTACAATCCCTTCTGAAATACTTGTTACTCCCAGAAAATTGACACAACTTGAATTCAACATAATGAAAACACATCCAACGACAGGATATAATATAGTCAAAATTATACCAAATTTTGAAAAAATTGCAAAAATTATATTACAACATCATGAAAGATTAGATGGCAGTGGTTATCCAGAAGGGATTAAAAGAAACAAGATATTAAAAGAAGCAAAAATATTAGGAGTGAGTGATGTTGTTGAAGCAATGGTTTCCAATAGGCCATATAGACCTGCTTTACCATTAGAGGCTGCACTTGAGGAGATTTATAGAAATAAAGGGATAAAATATGAAGAAGATGTAGTAGAAATATGTATTGATTTATTTGAAAATAAAAAATTCAATTTTGAATAATTCAAAAAGATGGAAGAATATGAAACAATAATTGGCCTTGAGGTTCATATAGAATTACTTACAAAATCAAAAATGTTTTGCAGTTGCTCCACAGAATTTGGTTCTCCTCCTAATAAAAATATATGTCCTATCTGCACTGGAATGCCAGGAGTTTTACCTGTTATAAATAAAAAGGCAATTGAACTTGCAATAAAAACAGCTATTGTATTCAATTCAAATATTTCAAAGTTTTGTAGATTTGCAAGAAAAAATTATTTTTATCCTGATTTACCGAAAAACTATCAAATCTCTCAATATGAAGAGCCAATTGCAGTAGGAGGGTTTGTTGAAGTGAATGGAAGAAGGATACGGTTTAAAAGAATTCATATAGAGGAAGACGCTGGAAAACTTTTACATTCAGAAAAAGAAGATTTTTCCTATGTGGATTTTAATAGAAGTGGGATACCATTACTTGAAATGGTAACAGAGCCAGATATAAGAAGTCCAGAAGAGGCAGAAAAATTCCTTGAAAAACTAAAACAAATACTTGAGTATCTTGAAATAAGTGATTGCAATATGGAAGAGGGTTCATTAAGATGTGATGCAAATATTTCTATTAGAAGAAAAGGAGAGAGTTGTCTTGGTATAAAAACAGAAGTTAAAAATATGAATTCATTTAAGTCGGTCCGAAAGGCATTGTTATATGAAAGTAAAAGGCAGATTGAAATTTTAAAAAGGGGGGAGAAAATTATTCAGGAAACAAGGCTCTGGAATGAAAAACAGCAGTTTACAGAATCTATGAGAACAAAAGAGGAAGCGCATGATTATAGGTATTTTCCTGAACCTGACCTTGTCCCTCTTGAAATTGACGAAAAATGGATTTTAGAAATTAAAAAACAAATAGGAGAACTTCCAGATGAAAGGAAAGAAAGATTTAAAAGTCAATATAAACTTAGTGATTATGATGCGAATGTATTAACTTCACAAAAAGGAATTGGAGACTATTTTGAGAAGTGTGTAAAATTATATAAAGATGCAAAAATAATTGCTAACTGGATAATGGACCAACTTTTATCGTTGACAAAGGGTAAAATATTAAAAGCAGATGATATTCCTTTAAAACCAGAATATTTGATTGAAATTTTAAATCTTATTGATGAAGGCAAAATTACACAGACAACAGGAAAAGAGATATTTAAAGAATCTTATCATACAGGAATTTCGCCATCTATTATAGTTAGAGAGAAAAATCTTATTCAAATAGAAGATAAAGAGATTTTAAAAAAATTTGCTGAAGAAGTTATAAAAGAAAATGAAAAAGCAGTAAATGATTGGAAAAAAGGGAAACAACAGGTTATTGGATTTCTTGTTGGTCAGGTTATGAAAAAAACATCTGGAAAAGCAAATCCAAACATAGTAAAAGAGATATTGATTGAGTCCTTGAAAAAAATTTAAAATAGAGTAAAATAAAAAAGATTTTTGAAAAAAGGAGTAATATGAAAAGGAAATTGTTGTTTACAATTTTGGGATGTTTATTTCTTTCAGTTGTTATTGGTGGAAATGTAGACAATTATCAGATTAGAAGTAGAGATGATAATCTTTATAAAAATCTTGAACTTTTTATTGGTGCATTGAAAATTGTAAAAGAGAATTATGTTGAACCAGTTGAGAATAAAAAACTTATTTATGGTGCATTGAAAGGAATGCTCAATTCTCTTGACCCATATAGTGCATTTCTAGAACCGGAATTAAAAAAAGAATTACAGATAGAAACGAAAGGAGAATTTGAGGGAGTAGGAATGGAAATAACTTTGAAGGATGGGATAGTAACTGTTGTAACTCCAATTGAAGATACTCCGGCATGGAAAGCAGGGATAAAGGAAGGGGACAAAATAATTGAAATAGATGGAAAATCAACAAAAGGTATGTCTCCAATGGAAGCAGCAAAATTATTAAGAGGGAAGAAAGGAACAAAAGTTACAATAAGCATTTTAAGAGAAGGAGCAACAAATTTGATTAAGATAACCTTAGAAAGAGATCTTATCAAAATTAAGTCAGTAAAATCAAAAATTTTTGGTCCAATTGGTTATGTAAGAATAACTGGATTTCAGGAAAATACCACAGAAGATTTAAAAAAGGTATTAATTGATTTCAATGAAAAAAATATAAAAGGATTGATTATTGATTTAAGAAATAATCCGGGTGGACTTCTAAATGTTGCGATAGAGGTAAGTGAATTCTTTTTACCACCAAATAAATTAATTGTTTTTACTAAAGGTAGAGATAAAAAAGAAACTGCTTCCTTTTATAGTAAAAAAGAGCCATTATGGACGAAACCTATTGTTCTTCTTGTAAATGGTGGAACTGCATCTGGATCAGAAATTCTATTTGGTGCATTAAAGGATAATTATTCAGCATTTCTTTCAGTAGGGACAAAAACATTTGGTAAGGGTTCTGTTCAAAATTTAATTTCGCTTCCAGATGGTTCAGCAATTAAACTTACAATAGCGAAATACTATACACCAAAAGGTATCTGTATTGAAGGAGAGGGTATTTCCCCAGATATAGAAGTAAAACTTGAGAGTGAAAAACCAATAATACCAGCAAGTGAAGAGGATCTGCAATTTAAAAAAGCTCTTGAAGAAATAAAAAAGATGATATAATGGCAAAAAAAAACACCAATAATAATTTCTTTTTACCTCTGACCCTTTTTTTAATCCTTTGTATTTTAATAGTTGGTTTTAAAATTTTGGAAGAGTTTAAAAAAAATAAAAAACTTGAAAAAAAAGAAGTGGCTAAATTATATCCTCCAGAAGTTAAACCAATTATACCTGAAAAAATTGAAAAAAAACCAGTTAAAAAATATGGAGAAGTTGCAATTATTATAGACGATGTAGGATGGAACTTATCAATAATAAAAGAGATAGAAAAAATAAATCAACCGTTAACTCTTGCAATTTTACCAAAAGCACCTTATAGTAAAAATATTGTAGATAGATTAAAGGACAAAAATTATGAACTAATTTTACATCTTCCTCTTGAACCCACGCCCCCAACTCAATGTCTAGATAAAGGAGTTATAAGAACAAATATGAATGAAGAAGAAATAAAAAATGTTTTTGAAGAAGATGTCAAGGACTTTTTACCTTATATTAAAGGAATTAATAATCATATGGGGTCATTATATACAATAAATGAAGAAAAGATGAGAATTTTACTTGAAAATATAAAGGAAAAAAATTTATTTTTTGTTGATAGTTTAACAAATTCAAAAAGTTGTGGATATAAGATTGCAAAACAACTTGGTATTAAAACTGGGAAAAGAGATGTTTTTATTGATATATCGGCCAAACCTGAAGAAGTAAATAAAAAAATTGATGAGTTATTAAAAATTGCAAAACTTAAAGGTAATGCTATTGCCATAGGACATGCAAAACCAGAAACAATAAGGGTACTTAAAGAAAGAATATCCGATTTTGAAGAAAATGGGATAAAAATAGTACCTGTTTCTGAACTTCTTGAATAAAAAATGATAATAATTGGCATAGAAACTTCGTGTGATGAAACTGGGATTGCTATAATTGAAGAAAAAAGGATACTTGCAAATATTGTAGCATCACAAGAAGAGATCCATTCTATTTATGGAGGAGTTGTCCCTGAACTTGCCAGTAGAGCCCATTTATCAAGAATAGATGGCATTTTTAAAATTGCAATTGAAAAAAGTGGTGTAAAAATTGAAGATATTGACCTGATTGGTGTAACAAATCATCCAGGTCTTAAAGGTTCTCTTCTTGTTGGTGTTTCCTTTGCCTGTGGACTTGCATATAAACTTAAAAAACCAATTTATTTTGTGAACCATTTACATTCCCATATAGCAGTCAATTTCTTAAATAAAAATATAGAATTTCCGGCAATTGGTCTTGTAATTTCAGGAGGTCATACAAGTTTTTTTTATATTGAGGATTTTATAAGTTTTAAAGAAATTGGGAAAACACTTGATGATGCTTGTGGAGAAACATTTGATAAAGTAGGTAGAATTCTTGAACTTCCTTTTCCTGGTGGCCCCTATATTGAAAAAGAAGCAAAAAAAGGAGATGAGAAAAAAATAAAATTTCCACTTCCTACTAATTCAAAAGATCTTAATTTTAGTTTTAGTGGATTAAAAACATCTGTACTTTATTATGTTAAAAAATATGGAAAAGAGAATATTAATGATATATGTGCTTCATTCCAAAAAGTTATAGGGGATTATCTATGCTTGAAGATAAAAACTGCTTTAAAAAAATATGATGTAAAAACACTTCTCTTTGGTGGCGGAGTTGTAAGCAATTTATATATACAAAGAAGAATAAGAGAGATTGTTCCAGATAAGATAAAAATTCATATTCCAGAAAGAAATTTATGTCTTGATAATGGAGTTATGGTTGCAGTTATGACTTATTATCTTTATAAAATGGGTATTAAACCACATGAAAACAGGATAAAAGTAATTCCAACTTAATACCCATTTTAAAACCTTTGCCTCTCAATCATTCCCAAATCCCACCTACGAGGTGGGAAAATTTTATTTTTGAGGAATGCCGAATCCTTGACAATTATCAAATAAAAAGTTATAAAACAATTTTGGATACTTCATTAATTTTCTGTAAAAGGAGTAAAAATTGAAGTTAAAAATTGCTGTTATTGGATTTAAACACGGACATATTTATGATATTATTTCAAAGGCAAGGAAAAATCCATTAACTGAAATTGTTGCAGCATCTGAAGACGATGAAGAAACAAGGACTTTTGTGGAAAAAAAGGGTATAAAAATTACTTACACCGATTTTATAAAAATGCTTGATTCAATTGATTGTGATATTGTTGCTGTAGGAGATGCTTATGGGAAAAGAGGAGAAATTATTATTGAAGCGCTAAAAAGAAACAAACATGTCATCTCTGACAAACCAATCTGTACCAGAATCAGTGAGATTGAACAAATTGCAAAAATTGTATTTGAAAAAAAATTAAAAATTGGCTGTCAGTTAACATTGAGGGATTTGCCTCAATTTATAGGACTTCGCAATTTAATTAAATCAGGTTATCTTGGAGAAATTTTTAGTATAATTTTTACTGGTCATCACCCATTGATGCTTGAGGAAAGGCCATTATGGTATTTTGAACCAGATATGCATGGAGGAACAATTAATGATATTGGTATCCATGCGATTGATTATATATTATGGGCAACAGAAATGGAGTTTATAAAAATTAATGCAGCAAGAAGCTGGAATGCCTTTGCCAAAAAATATCCGTTTTTTATGGATGGAGGGCAGATGATGTTGACAATGGAAAATGGGTGCGGTGTTCTTGGTGATGTTTCATATTTTGCTCCAGATAGTCATGGTTATTCTCTTCCTTTTTACTGGAGATTTACTGTTTATGGAACAGATGGTATTGCAGAAACATCTGCAACAAGTAAAAACATTATAGTTGCAAAAGCAGGGAAAAAAGAAGTTTCTCTTCTTGATCTTCCAAAAGGAAATGATGGAGGATACTTTAATGCATTTATTAACGATATTTTTAATAGAAGGGATCCTGAGCAATTAAATACTATAGATGTAATTAAAGCATCATTTATTACTCTTTTAGTGCAACAGGCAGGAGATAAAAATTACAGGGAAGTTAATATTGATTCAGTTTCTCTACTTAAAGAGTTTCTTTAATAATTTTTTCTAATTTTTCCTTAAAAATTGAATATATTTTCTCATCAAAAAGGACAAATCTTATCAATTTTATAGATTTGAGAGAAGGGACCGTTTCTATTACTGCTTTTATTGATACTTCTGCCGCTTCATCTACTGGATAACCAAATATCCCTGTTGAAATTGCAGGGAAGGCAATAGATTTAAGACCTTTACTATCAGCAAGTTTTAATGCATTTACAAAACACATTTTTAATTTTTCAGAAGGATTTTTTTCTTCTGAATAAACAGGTCCAACTGTATGAATCACATATGGATTTGGTAGATTATATCCACCTGTTATTACCGCCTCTCCAGTTTCAATAGGAGCATATTTTTTACATTCTTCATAAAGTTGAGGACCTGCTTTTTTATGAATTGCACCTGCAACACCTGCCCCAGGAGCAAGATATTTATTAGCAGCATTTACAATAACATCAATCTCCTTTTGCTCCGTTATATCTCCCCTAACACATTCAACTTCAATATTTTTGATTTTTCCCATATTTTTAAGTATTATATAAAAATTAAAAAGGAGGAGTCAATAGTTTATAGAAAATTTGGAAATACAGGGGTTTATGTCTCTATTCTTGGATTTGGTGCAATGCGCTTACCTACAAGAGAGATTAATGGGAAAAGAGAAGTTGATGAGGATGTGTCAATAGAAATTATAAAAAGGGCTTTTGAACTTGGAATTAACTATTTTGATACTGCTTATAGATATTGTGATGGTAAAAGTGAAATAATTCTTGGGAAGGCAATTAAAGGTTATAGAGAAAAAATTTATATTTCAACAAAATCACCTATTGACTTAATAGAAAAGAAAGACGATTATAGAAAATTTCTTGAAGAACAATTGAAAAAACTTGATGTTGAGTATATTGACTTTTATCATTTTCATACTTTAAATTGGAAGAGTTTTAACGAAAAAGTTCTAAAATTTAATCTTATAGAGGAAGCAATTAAAGCAAAAAATGAGGGTTTGATAAAGCATATTTCTTTTTCATTCCATGATAAACCAGAATATATGTTAAAAATTGTTGAAAATTGTGAGATTCTTGAAACTGTTTTATGTCAATATAATCTACTTGATAGAAGCAATGAAAAAGTTATTGAAGAACTTGCAAAAAGGGGGATTGGAGTTAGTGTTATGGGACCCGTTGGAGGTGGAAGGCTTTCTGATTTTCCTTATTTAATGAATATTTTTAAAGAAAAATATAAATCACCTGTTGAAATAGCATTAAAATTTGTTTTTTCTAATAAAAATGTTTCTATTGCACTATCTGGAATGAATTCAATAGAGATGGTTGAGGAGAATGTAAAGATTGCAAATAGTAAGGAATATTTGACTGAAAGTGAAATAAAGTTAATAGAGGAAATTATAAATGAGAGAAGAAAAGAAGGAGAAATTCCATGCACTGGATGTAATTACTGTGTGCCTTGTCCTCAAAATATCCCAATCCCACATATTTTTTATTTATTTAATCAATTTATTTTACTTGGTTCTGAAAAAATGAAACGCTCATATAGAAATATAGGGAATAAGCCAGGGGATGAGAGAAACAAAGGTGATAGTTGTATTGAATGTGGTAAATGTGAAGAAAAATGTCCCCAAAGAATTAAAATAAGAGAAAATCTTAAGAAAATCCACAAAATATTCTCTTTTTAAAAATCTCCTCTCCCTTGCCCGGAGAGGATAAAAGATGAGAAATTATGGGAAAATATGATGTGATTGTTATAGGTGGAGGTCATGCAGGGATTGAAAGTGCCCTTGCCTGTAAAAAAATGGGAATGAGTGTTTTGTTAATTACATTTGATAAGGAAAAAATTGGATATATGTCATGTAATCCTGCAATAGGCGGAGTTGGGAAGGGTCAACTTGTCAAAGAGATTGATGCTCTTGGTGGTGAAATGGCAAAGGCAACAGATAGAACTGGAATACAATTTAGAATATTGAATAGTTCAAAAGGCCCTGCTGTCTGGTCAAGTAGAGCGCAGGTAGATAGAAAACAATATAATGAGTATATGAAAAAAATAATTCTTGAAAATGTAGAGGTACTTGAAGGAGAAGTGACCGATTTGATAATTGAAAATAAATTAATTAAGGGAGTGGAGATAAATAGTGAGAAAGTAGTAGAATCAAAATGTATCATAATTGCAACAGGGACTTTTTTAAATGGGTTAATTCATATAGGTCTTGAAAGTTTTCATGGTGGAAGAATAGAGGAGAAAAAAGTAAGTATAAAACTTGCTGAGAAACTAAAAGAACTAGGATTTGAAATTTTAAGATTTAAAACAGGAACATGTGCACGACTTGATGGTAATACAATTGATTTTTCAGTTTTAACTCCTCAACATGGAGATAATCCACCAAGACCATTTTCATTCTCAACAGAAAAACTGAATATTGAGCAAAAACCCTGTTATATTACCTATACAAATGAAAGAACTCACAAAATTATAAGAAAAAACCTTGACAGGTCTCCTTTATTTACAGGGAAAATAACAGGAACCGGTGTTAGATATTGTCCATCTATAGAGGACAAAGTCGTTAAATTTCCTCATCATCCAAGGCATCATGTATTTTTAGAGCCAGAAGGGAAAGATGTAAATATTTATTATCCGAATGGCATTTCAACAAGTTTACCAATTGATGTTCAGGATGAATTTATACATACAATTAAAGGACTTGAAAATGTAAAAATTTTAAGATATGGTTATGGAATTGAGCATGATGTAGTAAATCCTTTGCAAATCTATCCAACACTTGAAACAAAAATTATAGGTAATTTATTTCTTGCAGGTCAGATAAATGGAACAACAGGTTATGAGGAAGCAGCATCCCAGGGTTTAATTGCAGGAATAAATGCATCATTAAAAATAAAAAATGAAAAACCATTAATTTTAGAAAGGACAAAAAGTTATATAGGTGTTTTAATAGATGATTTAACAACAAAGGGAACAAATGAGCCATACAGAATGTTTACTTCTAGAGTTGAATATCGTCTTGGGATAAGGGAAGATAATGCTGATATTAGATTGAGAGAGATTGGTTATAAACTTGGACTTGTGAGTAAAGAAGAATGGGAAAGGACCAGAGAAAAAATTGAAAATATTGAAAAATTAAAAAAAATTCTTAAAAGTAAAAGTATTATTGTTGATGGAAAAAAGATTACAATTTTTGAATATGTTAGAAGACCTGGTGTTAAAATAAAGGATTTTGAAATTGCAAAGGATTTTAAAGAAGATGTTATTTTTACAGCAGAGGTTGAAATTAAATATGCACCCTATATTGAAAGGAATTTAAAGGAAATAGAAGAATTTAAAAATCTTGAAAAAATAAAAATACCAGAAAATATTGACTATAAAAAAATTCCAGGCCTATCTCTTGAAATAATAGAAAAATTGTCAAAAATAAAACCATTAAACCTTGGACAGGCAAGCAGAATTCCAGGAATAACCCCTTCAGCAATCTCAATCCTCCTTGTCTACCTTAAGAAAAGTTGACTTGACAGAAAAAGATTTTGTGCTACAATTAAAAAAAAAATAACACTAAAAGGAGGTGAATATGGTTAAAAGATTTGTAAGTTTAGGTTTTCTGATTTTCGTTTTTACTTTCAAATATTCTTTTTCTGCTCATCCTTTAATTACAGATGATACAGGAACTCAGGGGAAAGGGAACTGGCAAATTGAATTGAATGGAGAATATGAATATGATAAAAATGAGAAAAAATCATGGACAAAAAAGATATATACAGTTATTTCTTATGGTTTTATAGATAAAGCAGATCTGGTTTTAACAGTTCCTTATCTATTTTTGAAAGAGAAAGAAAATGGAATTTTAACTTTAGATGAAGATGGGATTTCTGATATTTCACTTGAATTAAAATATAGATTTTATGAAAAGGGGAAACTTTCATTTGCTTTAAAACCAGGGATCTCTTTTCCAATAGGTGATGACGATAAAGGTCTTGGAGCAGGAAAAGTAACATATGGAATTCGTTTTATAACAACAAAGGAATTTAAAAAAGGAGTATTTCATTTCAATTTGGGATATACAAGGGATGAGGGCACAGAAAGAGAAAATCTTTATCATATATCAGTTGCTTGTGAAGTGCCTTTAAATAAAAAATTGAGATTTGTTGCTAATTTAACAGGTGATTCAAATGAAGAAAAAGAAGATGATACGCCAATTCTTTCTGGTATAGTTGGTTTAATTTATTCACCAGGAGAAAATTTTGATATTGCATTTGGTATAAAAATTGGATTGAATAGTGATACACCAGATTTTTCTATTTTACCAGGAATAACATTTAGATTTTAAATGGAGGTGAAAAATGAAAAAATTCTTAATTTTTTTGAATTTAATATTTTTCAATTTTGCATTTGCTCATTTTGGTATGATAATTCCTTCAAGTGATATTGTCGAAGAAAAGGAAAAAGCAAATATTAATTTAAAAATTTTATTTGCCCATCCATTTGAAGGAAAAACAATGGAGATGGAAAAACCAGAAGAATTTGGTGTTTTATTCAGAGGAGAAAAAATATCTTTATTGAATGAATTAAAGGAGACAAAATTTAAATTTTATTCTGATGAAAAGGCAAATAAGGGATGGACTTTAAATTATACTTTAAAAAGGCCTGGTGATTACATTTTTTACTGTGTTCCAAAACCATATTTTGAACCAGCAGAGGACAAATACATAATTCATTATACAAAAGTTATAGTTAATGGATTTGGAATGGAAGAGGGATGGGATAAAGAAGTTGGACTTAAAGTTGAGATTGTTCCATTTACAAGACCATATGGAATTTATACAGGAAATATTTTTTATGGGATTGTTAAATTTAATGGGAAAAAAGTTCCTTTCTGTAATGTTGAGATTGAATATTTTAATGAGTTAGGAAAAATTAAAGCACCATATTCTCCATTTATAACCCAGGTTGTAAAAACAGATGAAAATGGTGTATTTTATTATTCTTTTCCAAAAAGTGGATGGTATGGTTTTTCAGCATTATGCAAAGATGAAAAGAAAATAAATGATAAAGAAGTTGAAGTTGCTGGTGTTTTATGGATTAAAGTATATGATATGAAATAAAATGCATATTTCAGAGGGAATTCTTTCAGGTTCTGTTCTTGCAACTGGTGGAGTTTTAGCAGCATCAGGGACAATAATTGGATTAAGAGATATTAAAGGAGAGGATTTTGTAAAGGTTTCTCTTCTATCTTCATCTTTTTTTGTTGCTTCATTAATTCATGTTCCAGTTGGTCCATCAAGTGCTCATCTTGTTTTAAATGGTCTTTGTGGAATTATTCTTGGGTGGAAGAGTTTTCCTGCAATTTTAGTATCATTATTCTTACAGGCAATCTTATTTCAATTTGGAGGTTTAACTACCCTTGGAGTAAATACATGTAATATGTCAATACCTGCTGTCATTTCCTATTATTTATTCAGACCCCTTATTAAAAAAAATTTGTTTCTTACAGGTTTCCTTTCCGGTTTTTTTTCAATTCTATTGGCTTGTCTTTTTGTCTCCTTATCATTAATTTCTACAAACAAGTATTTTTTAAATATTGCAAAAACAATCACATTAGTCCATTTACCAATCGCTTTTATTGAAGGGATAATAACAGGATTTATTTTAACATTTTTAAAAAAAACAAAGTCAGAGATAATGGGAGGGTAAAATGAAAAAAATAATTTTTTTATTTTTCTTATTTACAATTTTGAGTTTTGCCCATAAGATTAATTTGTTTACATATAAAGAAGGAAATAAAATTTTTGTAGAAGGATATTTTTCAGATGGAGTTCCAGTAAAAAATTCACTTATTGAAATTTATAATGAAAAAGGAGAAAAGATTATTGAAGGGAAAACAAATGAGGAAGGTTTATATTCATTTGAAATTCCAGAATGTAAAAAAATAAAAATAGTTCTTACAGGTGATATGGGACATAAAGTAGAAAAGGAAATGGAAATAGAAGAGAAAAAGACATTGAGAAAAGAAGAAACAAAAACCACTAAAAAAGAAGTTGAAAAGAAGATGGATTTAATTGATAAGGAAGAAATAAAGAAAATTGTTGAGGCAAGTATTGAAAAAGCAATTGCTCCATTAATAAAAGAAATACAGAAGGAAAAGGAAAAAGCACGAATTCTGGATATTATAGGGGGCATTGGTTATATTTTTGGAATATTTGGTATCTATCTTTATTTTTCAAAGAAATGAAACTTTATAAAAAAATAGAGGAGATAGACCCGAGATTAAGATTTCTTATATGTTTTTTTTATTCAGTTTTTATTGTAATTGAGAAGAATTTTTTTCTCTTTTTTTATTATCTCATATTACCTGTTTTCCTTTTACCTTTTATCAATGATTTTCCAAAATTTTTAAAGGGTTTTATTGCTGTAAATCTTTTCATTTTTCTTTGCTGGCTTTTTCTCCCTTTCAGTATCCCGGGGAAAATTATTCTTAAAATATTCAAATTTAATATCACTTATGAAGGAATTGAATACACTTTATTAATCACAATTAAGGCAAATTTAATTTTCATAACAAATTATGTTTTAATCTTCTCATCTCATCCAGTAAGAATAGTCCATGCTTTACACCATCTTTATATTCCTGAAAAACTTGTAAATCTTCTTTTTTTCACAATAAGGTATATTCCTGTAATTGAGAATGAGAAAAATAGAATTGAAAGAGCAATGAAATTAAGATGTTTCAAGCCAAAAACAGATATCCATACTTATAAAACGATAGGGAATTTTTTAGGTCAGATAATTTTAAGGTCATATGAAAGGAGTAAAAGAGTATATAAGGCAATGATTTTAAGGTGTTTTTCTGGAATCTTTTGGACATATCATCATTTTAAATGGTCAAAAAAGGATACAATTATTTTAATCTGTGCTATAATTTATTTCTTAATTCTTTTTTATTTAAGATGGAGCCTATTATAAAACTTGAAAATATAAGTTTTTCTTACCCTGAAAGAGGAGTTATTTTTGAGGATTTAAATTTTGAGATTTATAAAGGAGATAGAATTGGAATAAAAGGAGCAAATGGTTCAGGGAAAACTACACTCCTTTATATAATTGTTGGACTTTTAAAACCACAAAAAGGAAAGGTTATAATATTTGGTAAAAGTAGAGAAAAAGAAAGTGATTTTTATGAAGTTAGGAAAAAGATCGGTTTCTTGTTTCAGGATTCAGATGACCAGTTGTTTTCTCCAACAGTTGAAGAAGATATTGCTTTTGGACCATTAAATTTAAGGATTGAGAGAGAAAAAGTTGAGGCAATTGTTGAGAAGACAATCAAAGAACTTGGGATAGAGAATTTAAGAAAAAGAATTACAGGGACTCTCTCATATGGAGAGAAAAGAATTGTAGCAATTGCAACAATTTTTTCTATGGAATCAAAAATTTTACTTCTTGACGAACCAACAACAGGTCTTGATGAAGAAACAGAGGAAAAAATAAAGAAAATTCTTATTTCAAAAAAAGACATTACATTATGTATTGTTTCTCATGAGATCAATTTCATAAAAGATATCTGCAACAAAATATATTTGCTTGAAAAAGGGAAATTAAGAGAGATAAACTTTTGATTTTTCCTCCCCCTTTTAATATAATAAAATAGAGGTGAATAAAATGAAAAAAATAGAGATTTATGATACAACTTTAAGGGATGGGAGTCAGGGAGAAAATATATTTTTTACACTTAATGATAAGATTAAAATTGTGGAAAGACTTGATGAATTTGGTATTGATTTCATAGAAGGTGGCTGGCCCGGTTCAAATCCAAAAGACATTGCCTTTTTTAATAAAATAAAAAATAAAAAATTTAAAAATAGCAAAATTGTTGCCTTTGGAAGCACAAGAAGAAAAAATTATCCTGTTGAGAAAGACCCATTTATAAAAAAACTCCTTGAAAGTGAGACAGAATATATAACAATTTTTGGGAAAACATGGGATTTACATGTTAAGGATGTATTAAAAATTTCTCTTGATGAAAATTTAAAACTTATTGAAGAAACTATTGAATTTCTTACAAAACATGACAGAAGGGTATTTTTTGATGCAGAACATTTCTTTGATGGATATAAAAATAATCCTGAATATGCATTAAAGACAGTGATTGTTGCAGAAAATTCAGGTGCTTTAAGAATTGTTCTATGTGATACAAATGGTGGAAGTTTACCATTTGAAATTGAAGATATAATAGGAAAAGTTAAAGAAAAGATAAAAACACAAATTGGAATTCATACCCATAATGATTCCTCACTCGCAGTAGCAAATACAATTTCAGCAGTTAAAGCAGGAGCAACTCATGTTCAAGGGACTATAAATGGCTTTGGTGAAAGATGTGGCAATGCTGATTTAACCTCTATCATTCCTATCCTCCAGATAAAAATGGGATATAAATGTGTCCCTGATGAAAAACTTGTTCATTTAACAGAATTATCAAGATTTGTTTATGAGATTGCAAATATAGTCCCTTTAAATAATCAACCATTTGTTGGGATAAGTGCCTTTGCTCACAAAGGAGGAGTCCATGTTGATGCAGTCAGTAAAAATCCTTTAACATATGAGCATATAGATCCAAAAATAGTGGGAAATGAAAGGAGAATTTTAATATCTGAATTATCCGGGAAAAGCACAATTTTACAGAAATTTAAAGGATACAAACTTGAAAAAAAGCCAGAAATTACAAAAAAATTACTAAACATGGTCGGACAACTTGAAAATGAAGGTTATCAATTTGAAGCAGCAGAAGGGTCATTTGAACTGATGGTAAAAAAAGCGCTCGGTAAATATAAAAAACTTTTTGAGATTGAAGGATTCAGAGTGATTGTTGAAAAGAGGGGTAAAAAAGTTATATCAGAAGCAACAGTCAAGGTAAAAGTAGGAAAACTTATTGAACATACAGCAAGTGAGGGAAATGGCCCTGTAAATGCACTTGATAATGCTTTAAGGAAGGCACTTGAGAAATTCTATCCAGAGATTAAAGAAATGAGATTGACTGACTATAAAGTAAGAATTCTAAAACCTGAGAAGGCAACAGCAGCAGTTACAAGAGTAATCATTGAGTCAACAGATGAGAAAGATACATGGGGTACAATAGGAGTTTCAGAAAATATAATAGAGGCCTCATGGAAAGCACTTCTTGATAGTTTTGAATATAAAATTTTAAAATCAGGTAAATAAATTTATATTTTTTTAACGCCAGTCAAAAACGACTCCAATATATTCGTTAGGTTTATCTCTCAATCCTGAATAAACTTCACTACATTTTTCAGGTTTAACAAGATGGGTTAAAAGAGGTTCTATTTTCAATTTGTTCTCAGCAATAAAATTAAGATTTATTTTGGCATTACGTTCATGGCTATGTTTGTAAAACTGTGATTCATTGGAAGGATAACGCCATTCATGAGCCCCTTTAAATGTTATACACCCATAATGAGAATAATGGATTCGGTCTAATAGTTCGGTAACATTTGTTTCAAGTTTTCTGTCAAAATAAGAACCAAGTAGAATGACTTCTCCATATTTAGCAGCAATTTTAGGAGCAAATAAACTTGCTGCTGGATTACCCGTTGCATCTACAACAACTTCACATCCCTTTCCATTAGTAAATTTTAAAACTCCTTTAACTGGGTCATCTTTTTCAATATTTATAACCTTTTCAATACCACAAAGTTTAGCCACCTCAATTCTTTTTTCAATTTTGTCAAGTCCAATTACATTACAACCACCTATTTGAAAAAGTTGGGCAGTCAGATTACCGACTAAACCTAATCCTATAACAGCAACAGAATCTCCAAGTTCTACTTTACTTACACGAAGGGAGGTAATAGAAACATTTGCCATACGAGCAAATACAGCTTTAACTGGATCAAGCCCTTCTGGGACTTTAACAGCAATAACCTGTGCTTTTGCGTGACTTGCATGATTACTATAAGTTAAAATTATATCACCAACTTTGATATTTTTGATATTAGTTCCAATTTCAATGACTTTCCCAATAGCTCCATATCCAGGACAAAAAGGAAAAACTGCCCAATTAGCCAATCCAGAAAGACAAGCCAGTTCTGTTCCAGGACTCACTATAGTTGTCAGAGTTTCTATAAGGATTTCATTTGTACCAACTTTTATATCAACTTCTACTTCCTCTAATTGTACTTCATTAACTTTTGGAAATACGACCCGTCTTATTTTCATCTTCGCCTTTCTCTTATCAACTATTTCAACCTTTTAGTGATTATTTTATTATCTTCCTTTCTTATTGTCAACAAACGAGCTCTTTCTGGTTGAGACATAATATTTAAGGTAGAAAAAGTAATTGTAGATCTTGATGGAATAACTGAGTTTATAAAATTATATTTTACTTGGGTTTCATTACTGTCCCATAATTTATAAACATCCTTATATTATTTTCTGCCCTATAAACTTTATAAAAATTTCTTCTGATCTCCCATATGTCTCTTTTAATCCTCTTAAATCAAAGAAATCATATTTCTGGCCCAGAAAAATAACTGGTTTTAGTGCTCTTACAATGAAAAAATCCACAAGTTCAAGTCCTCCACCTATAATTCCTGGTGGGCACTGTTCGTTATCAGATGGTAATTCATTTTCAAGGTTTGAAAAAAATGTAGTAATAAAGCAAGAAGGAGCAGATATTTTAAATCTATCATCAAATTGCAAATAACCATGTAGTAAGTGTCCAGTTCCTGAATTTCCTGTTATACCCACTTTTTCTTTATCTACTTCATCTCGTGAGACAAGATAATCAATGGCCATTAACCATCCCATACTCTCCACCAAAAAAATCTCCTAAAAGTTCCAGTTGTTTTCCAATCATATTATAAGCAAAAGTACATCTATTTCGCAATGGGTGGTCTTCATTAAAAATATAATAATACTGATCTCTTTCACCTTGACATATAGGGTTATAAATTAAAACAATAAAACCCGATCTTACAAACCTTATGTATAATTCTTGATAATTAGATGCTGCTTTACTTTCAAAAGTATTATGTCCACAAGAAACTATAACTCCAGGGTTTTTTCTTTGGAAGAGGGAATGCTTTTTTAATTATTATATCTAAAAATATCTAAAAACTCTTAAATTGTCTATTCCAATCCAGTAAAGTGTTCCTATTTTACCAGGTCGTTTTTTCTCTCCAATTACAATTCTTCCATTTGGCATTTCCACTTTTTGTAGTGTCTTCAATAATAAATTTGGAGTTTTCCTTATAACTGTCAGAGTTTTACCTATCTTGGTTCCTTCCGGATGATTTATCTGGGATATTTCTATGGCCGGTACTATTTCTGTTTCTGTCTCCATTTCTTCCTGTATCTTTATTGATCTATCCTGAAGAAGAATACACATTTCAAGAGTTGAAGAAAGAAAGCTTCCAGAAGAAGAAAGATTAGTAATAAAAATATACTTCCCATCACTCCAGAGATAAAATGGTATAGGGTTAGAGAATATAATAGTATCATTATCTGCCTTAACAAGTTTCTCTTTCTCTATTGAACCAATTAAAACAGGATTTTGTGGATTACTTATATCAATAACATATATCCTACCAATAACATGTAGATTATCGCCTCCTCCTGTTAATATTAACCAATTGCCAAAAAATGAGAAGGAAAAAGGGGGCCACAATTTTAAATTTTTTAATTCTGCAATAAGTTTTGGATTTTCTCTTTCTTTAATATCTACAATAAAAAGTGTATCACCTTCAACAATATAATATAAATAAGAGTGGTTATAGGAAATATTATAGCAAAGGGGTCTAACTGGTAGTGAAGTTTTAAGTTTTTTAGGATTTTCTGGTTCAGAAATGTCAAATATATTCCCATTTGATAGGTAAAAATAATTATCAACAATAACTCCGGTGAAAGCAAAATCTTCTTCACTAACAACATTTACCAATTTAGGATTTTTAACATCCTCAAGGTCTATAACAAAAATAACATGCCGTGGAGTAGCAGTAAAACAGTATCCCAAAGCATAAATATATCTATCTTTATAAACACAT
>Ga0272449_1001625_pt1 | contig 22555 bp, 17 predicted proteins | sample YNPCB0241_FD_198679 | JGI IMG/M metagenome (GOLD analysis project Ga0272449, IMG submission 198679) | Hot spring sediment microbial communities from Yellowstone National Park, WY, United States - YNP-CB-024-1 | ecosystem: Environmental > Aquatic > Thermal springs > Hot (42-90C) > Sediment... | reverse complement strand
TCTTGTACAAGTATTTACGGCGTTCGTTGATTGTCATTGGCTCGATTTCGACCATGGTTAGCTCCGGTAACATTATCTTTTGAGCTAACCATCTTACTCCAGTAACATTTTATGTGAACTAATGCGCCCGGCTGACACTTCTTAAAAATTATGATAAGATACTCCAATCCTTCCCTACCTTAAAATACTTTTGAGGAGTTGGGATGCTCAAATATATCGCCAATCGCCTGTTGCAGATTATCGTTACCCTGTTTATCTTTTTCGCCTTAACCTACTTCATCCTGGATGCACAGCCCGGCGACATCACTCTCCAATATGTCAACAATCCCAAATTCACCAAGGAACAGCGTGAAGCCCTGCGCCGCCGTTTAGGTCTGGACAAGCCGGCCTATGTGCGCTTTTTCCAGTGGATGGGCAACACCCTGCGCGGTGATTTGGGCGAATCTTACCAATACCGCAAGCCGGTCATGGACGTACTGCTGGAACGTGCCCCGCGCACCATCTTTCTCTTCCTCACCGCGACCCTGATCGAATTCTTTGTGGGGTACTGGTTGGGCCGGGTGCTGGCCTGGCAACGCGGCACCGGATTGGAATACGGAATCACGGTGGTGGGGGCGTTTTTCTATACCGTCTTCACCCCGTGGTTTGCCCTGATGATGATTTACCTGTTCGGTTTTACGCTTAAGTGGTTTCCAATTGGCAAGTTCCTGGATGTGAACCTATGGCGCACGGCGCCCAAAGGGCTGACGGCAAACGATATTTTTGTCAATTTACTGCTGACGATGACGATCCTAGGGGCGGCGTTGGTGGTGGTCTATTATCTTACCCGCCGCATGAACCCTTACCGTGCGTCACTGATCCGCTGGAGCGCATTAATTGGCGGCGCGGCGATCACGGTGGGGTTCTGGGCATCCTCGCCGGTGGCGAAATATGCGGGCGATATCCTCTATCACATGGCACTGCCGATTATCGTACTCACCCTGATCAACTTCTCCGGCACGATGCTGCTTACCCGCACCACCATGCTGGAGACCCTGCGCGAGGATTACATTATGGCGGCGCGGGCCAAGGGGCTGCCGGAGCGGGTGGTGCGCGATAAGCACGCCGCGCGCAACGCCGTTTTGCCGGTCTTCACCAGCCTGATCATCTCCCTGCCCTTCATCTTGGGCGGTGGTATCATCACCGAGACCGTCTTCTCGTGGGAAGGGCTGGGTTTGACCCTGCTCACGGCGTCAACCACGGGCGATATTCCGCTGGTGATGGGGTCGTTCCTGTTCATCGGCACGCTGGCGTTGCTGGCCCACCTGGTGGCCGATATCGCCTATGCCTTCTTGGATCCGCGCATTCGCTACGCCTGAGGGAGTTGAACCATGACCACGGCACCTGCTGATACGGCTTTTCAGATCCAAGAACCGCTGTGGAAAATCCGCCTGCGTATTGCCTGGAAAGGGCTCAAACAGAATTGGGCGCTCTTCACCGAGAATAAAATCGGCTTGGTGGGATTGGGGATCATCCTCTTCTTCGGCTTGATGGCGCTTGCGCATCCCATTCTAATGCACACGGTGTGGGAGCCCAACATTTATGACCCCTTCATCGGCAACGATCCCACCATTTTGCGCCACCCTTCGCCGCCTTCGCCGCGTCATTTGCTGGGCACCGACCCGGTAGGGCGCGATGTGCTAAGCCAATTGATGTACAGCACGCAATCCGAGTTCATCTTGGGGCTTTTGGCGGCGGTGGTGACTGTGACCATTGCCACCTCGGTCGGGGCGATTTCGGCCTACTTTGGCGGCGCGTTGGATGCGTTCTTCATGCGCTTGGCCGACCTGATCAACATCTTGCCCTTTATTGCTTTGCTGGTAGTGCTGACGGCGTTCTTCGATTTCGGCATGATCGAACTGGCACTGCTCATCGGTGTTCTCTCCGGCTTTGGTGGTACCACCATCATCTTCAAAGCCCAGGCGTTGACCATCAAGGTCAAGCCGTATATTGAAGCCGCCAAGGTGGCCGGGGGGAGCGATTTGCACATCATCTTCCGCCACATCGTGCCCAATTTGATGCCGCTGGCTTTTTTGAACATGATGTTCACCGTCACCGGGGCGATTTTCTCCGAGGCGGCGCTCTCGTTCTTCGGCCTGCTCAACCTGCGCATGTCCTGGGGTATTATGATCAACACCACCCAGGCGGCGGGCTACCTTTTGGGCGGCTGGAAATACTGGTATCTGATCGTACCGCCGGGCCTGGCGATCACCCTTTTGTGCAGTGCCTTTTACCTGGTGGGACGTGCACTGGACGAAGTGGTTAATCCGCGCCTGCGCCGGCGCTAAGCGAGGATAAACCTATGGCAGAGAAACCCTTGCTTTCGGTTCGTGACCTCTCCATGATTTATAAGACGCGCAAAGGCGCGGTCTCTGCGATTGACCATGTGTCCTTTGATCTCCGGCGCGGCGAATCCCTGGGGTTGGTGGGGGAGTCGGGGTGCGGCAAGACTTCGGTGGCCATGGCGCTGCTGCGCCTCTTGCCCGATAATGCCCAGATCACCGGGGGGCAAATTCTGCTCGATGGGGTGGATTTGATCCAACTCAGCGAAGAAGAGATGCAGAACATCCGCTGGAAGCGCATCTCCATGGTCTTCCAGGCGGCAATGAACGCGCTTGACCCGGTGTATAAGGTGGGAGATCAAATCGTCGAGGCGATTGAACGCCACGAGCGGGATATTGATCCGGCCGAGGCGCGCAAACGGGTCGAAGCCCTGTTCAAACTGGTCGGCATTGATCCCAAGATGGCGGATCGCTATCCGCACGAGTTCAGCGGTGGGATGCGCCAGCGGGCGATCATTGCCATGGCGCTGGCCTGCAACCCGGATCTGATCATTGCCGATGAGCCGACCACGGCACTGGATGTGATTGTCCAGGATCAGGTACTGCGCGAACTGCGCCAGGTGCAGAAGCAAATGGGGATGAGCATGATTTACATCTCCCATGATATTGCCGTGATCGCCGAGGTGGCCGAGCGCATTGCCATCATGTATGCCGGGCGCATGTGTGAACTGGCCAGTGCGGTGGAGATTTTCAAACGTCCACGCCACCCCTATACGGTGGCATTGATGTCGGCGTTTCCCAGCATTGTTGGCGAGAAGCGCCCGCTGGTTGCCCTGGGTGGTGAGCCGCCGGATTTACTCTTCCCGCCGCCGGGGTGCCGCTTCCACCCGCGCTGTCCGCGCGCCCTGGATATTTGCAAACAACAACAGCCCCCCTTTGAGGACATCGGGGGCGGCCATTATCTGGCCTGCTGGAATCCTGCTCCGGTGGTGGAGGTGCAGTCATGACCCCGAACGGCATTCCTCTGGTGCAGGTCGTCGGTCTTAAGAAGTATTACCCAATTGGGGGGAATATCTTCAGCCCCGGAAAACTCAAAGTGCATGCGGTGGATGATGTTTCCTTCACTATTCCCGCCGGCAAATCGCTGGGGCTGGTGGGTGAATCGGGGTGTGGCAAGACCACAACCGGCAAACTGCTCACCCGTTTGATTGATCCAACTGCGGGCAAGATCCTGATCGCCGATGAGAAGAACAACCTGGTGGACTTAGCGGCGCTCAAGGGTGCAGAGTTGAAGCGCTTCCGCCGTCGTGTGCAGATGATCTTTCAGGATCCTTATGAATCGCTCAACCCTCGTTTGACGATTTTTGACATCGTCGCCGAGCCGCTGGCGGTGCAGGGAATTGGCACGGTCTTAGATCGTGAGGTCATGGTGGCCAAAATGCTGGAGCAGGTGGGGTTGACGCCGGCGACGTCGTTCATGTTCCGTTACCCGCACGAACTCTCGGGGGGACAGCGCCAGCGTGTGGCGATTGCACGCGCGCTGGTGATCAACCCCAGTTTCGTCGTCGCCGATGAGCCGACCTCGATGCTGGATGTTTCCATCCGCACCGGGGTGATGAACCTGATGATGGACCTGGCGCAGAAATTAGAGGTGAGTTACCTCTATATCACCCACGATCTGGCGGTGGCGCGCTATACCAGCGATGACCTGGCGGTCATGTACATGGGCAAGATTGTGGAATACGGCCCGACCGAAGAGGTGTTGCACCACCCCTTGCATCCTTATACCCGTGCCTTGATCTCGGCGGTGCCGGTGCCGGATCCAACCTTTAAGCGCGGCGCCCCTGAGATCAAAGGGAGCATCAGCAAGCCGATCAACCCGCTCCCGCGCTGCCGCTTTTATGAGCGCTGTCCGATTGCCGCCAAGGTCTGCGAGGATAATGATCACCCGCCGCTAGAAGATAAGGGCGGAGGGCATCAGGTGGCGTGCTATCGGGTGTAGGTTAAGGGAGAGCGAGTTAGATCGTGGCATCAACCGCCGGGTGCGAGAACCCGGCGGTTATTCTTAGATAAGGGTTAGGAAATGACTGTGGGTTATTCGTTCGCCAACGAGGTGATATCCCCCCACCCATACCCGATTTCACGGAGTGAAGTGCCGCCGATGGTGATCATTTGCTCGCGCACCGGCTGCCCGCCCAGGCGGGCATAAAACGCCCGCGCCGGGTGGTTCTCGGCCAGCACCCAAATCAACATCGAGGTAAGCCCGCTTTGGAGCAACGACTGTACCGAAGCCATTACCAACTGCCTGCCAATGCCCTGGCGCTGGAACGCCGGCAGGACGTAAAGGGCGTAAATCTCACCTCGGTAGATCTCGTCCCCGCTCCGCTCTGGGCCACCGCTGGCGAACCCCACGATGCTCCCCATCTTCTCCGCTACCCACCAGAAACTGCCAGCGCGGGGTTGTGCAATCCAGGCACGGATTTGTTGGGCATCGTGTTCGACCGAAAGTTGGGCTAGGACGTTGGCCGGGATGAGGCCGGCGTAGGCGGCGCGCCAGGTATCCACGTGCACCCAGGCGATGCCTTGGGCATCTTTGGGAGTGGCCGGGCGGATGCGTAACGGGCTTTGCGATACTTCGTTTTCCATGGGCGCCTGAAACTGCTATTGTGAAGACCTGCCCCGGTTGTTCTGATTCTTCTCCGGTTTCGATTATATAATGAATGCGCACCTCACGAGACATCGTGAGTTGATCGTTGTCACTCAGATTATCTGAAAGGAGCCCCGGTCATGTCCTCTCAGCCCGTCACGGCAGTGCTCATTGGAGCCGGGCAGCGCGGCGCCGAAGCCTACGCGCCCTATGCTCTGCAACACCCGGATCAGTTGCGCTTTGTGGCGGTGGCGGAGCCCGATCCGCAGCGCCGCGCGCGCTTTGCCGCCCAGCACAATATTCCCCGTGAACGTCAGTATTCGACCTGGGAAGACCTGTTGGATGAGCCCCAGATGGCCGATGCCGCGCTGATCTGCACCCAAGATACGCTGCACACGGCTCCCGCCCTGGCCGCTTTGCGCGCCGGGTACCATGTCTTGCTGGAAAAGCCCCTCGCGCCGCGCCTGGAAGAGTGTGAGGCAATTGTGACCACCAGCGAGGCCGTGGGACGGCAGTTGCACGTCGGGCACGTGATGCGTTACACCCGCCACTACCAGTTACTGCGCGAAATCGTGCAATCGGGTGTTCTGGGGGATGTGGTGGACGTGGATCACCGTGAAAACGTCGCCTTCTGGCACATGGTGCACTCTTACGTGCGCGGGAACTGGCGCAACAGTGCCCTTTCCAGCCCGATGATCCTGGCTAAATGCTGTCATGATCTGGACATGCTGCCCTGGGTGCTGGGGCAGCGCTGTCGGCGTCTCTACAGCGTGGGTAATTTATTACATTTCCGTGCCGAGAATGCCCCGCCCGGCGCGCCGGAGCGCTGCCTGGATGGTTGTCCGGCGGCGCAAACCTGTCCCTACTATGCGCCCTTTATCTACTTAGAAATGAAGCCCTTCTGGCATAACTACGCCGAGACGGCGCCGCGTGGCATAGCCCGTTGGGCCACCCGGCAGTGGGTGGAGCGGCCCTGGTTGGTACGCTTGCTCAGCACGGTTTACCCAGACTTACGTCAGATTACCGAGTACCGCGGCTGGCCGCTGACCGTACTGGCACTCGACCCTACCCCTGAGGCTATTCTGGAAGCGCTGCGCACCGGGCCTTACGGGCGTTGTGTCTATCACTGCGATAACGATGTGGTTGATCACCAAGTGGTGAGCATGCTCTTCAGCGCCGATAGTACGGTGACCTTGACCATGCACGGCCATTCCCACATCGAGCACCGCTCTACCCGCATTGAGGGCACGCGCGGGCGTCTGCTGGCGATGATGGGCAACGGCGGCGGGTGGATTCAGGTTGAGGAACATCGCACGCTCTCCCGCCGCACCTACGATACCAGCCCGCCGCCCGGACAAGGGCACGGCGGCGGCGATATGGGGCTGATGGCGCATTTTGTTGCCTGCGTGCGCGCTGGCGGCAACCCACCCGAGGTACGCCAAACCGCCCGCGAGGCGCTGGAAAGCCACCGCCTGGCCTTTGCCGCCGAGGAATCGCGCCTCAGCGGACGGACGATCTCTTTGGATTAGACGTAGCCGCCCCCGGATCGAGCGGGGGCGGTTTTTTTATTCATTCTTTCGCCGCCACGGTTTCGGTACGCAGGTTGAGGATCTCTTTCCGCTTCTCGGCCCAGCGCAGGGCATCGCGGATGCCGTCCTCAATCGAGAGGCGGGCTTTCCACCCCAGCAGGCGCTCGGCGGTATCGGCATTGGCAAACGAGCCGGCGATGTCGCCGGGGCGGGGCGGGGCTTCGCGCACCGGGATCTGCCGCCCGATGACCTTTTGGAAAGCCTCCAGCAATTCGCGCACGGTAACGCCGCGCCCAGTGCCTAGGTTGATCACCAGGTAACGATCCGGCGGGTTGCCGGCGCGCTCAAAGACGGCGTCAAAGTCCAGCACGGCGGCCAGGTGCGCCTGTGCCAAATCCCAGACGTGGATGTAATCGCGAATGCCGGTGCCATCGCGGGTCGGCCAGTTGGTGCCGGTGATCTCAAAATAGGGATATTTGCCCAATGCGGTATCCACCATCCGCCCCAGCACATGGGTGGGATTCTCAACGTGAATGCCACTGCGCAGTTGGGGATCGGCGCCGATGGGGTTGAAGTAGCGCAGGGCAATGCCGTACATGCCGTAACTGAGGCAGTAATCGCGCAGGACCATTTCCATCATATATTTGGTGCGGGCATAGGGGCTGGAGGGTTTGAGCGGAGAATCCTCGCGCACCATGAAGCCCGGCACGACGTCGTAGAGCGAAGCGGAGGAACTGAACACCACCCGCTTGCAGCCCAGGCGTTGCAGGTGATAGAAGAACTCGATCGATTTACCCACATTTTCGCGGTAATACTCGTAGGGCTTTTCCATGGATTCGGGGACGACGATCAACGCTGCGCAGTGGATGGTGGCGTGAATGTCGGGGTGTTCCTGGAAGATGCGCTCTAAAAGCGCGACATCGGCAATATCGCCGTGATAAAAGATGCGTCCGCGGGTGAATTCTACCCGCCCGGTGGAGAGGTTATCCAGAATGATAGGGGTATGGCCGGCATCCAACAAGGCTGAGCAGATGGTGCTTCCAATGTAACCGGCGCCGCCGCTGACGAGGATTTTCATACGCCTCCTTGATCAGATGGTGTCGTCACATGAAGGTGATTATAGACGATTTTAGCCATTGGATAGGATTTAAGGGCAGGAAATCTCCTGTTGTAAGGTCGTATAGGCCTGCTCGCGGTCGGGACTGGCGGGCGTCTCGCGTTGTAGACGTTCCCACAGGCGGCAGACCACGCCTTCCATGGTCGGAGCCACTCGCGCCGCTTCCAGGCTTTGGGCTAGGGCGGCCTGCCACTGACCGGTGTGGGCATAGCCTTCGATGAAAGGCAGCCGCTCAGCAGGGTCGTTGGGGTAATCGCCCAGGGCAAAGGCGGTTTCGGCCAGGGCAACTACGGTTTCCCAATCTTGGCGCTGGCGGGCTAAATCGGCTTGCTCGTAGTAATAACACCACCCATGAGGGGGTTCGGGAGTGTAAAAAATGGGTAAGCGAGGCACACTTGCTGCGGTCTCGATTTGATCGAGGGTGCTCAAGTGTGCCGCCACGCGGCGCAGGCGCGGGGGCAGGAACAGATTGTCGGCTTCCAATGCCGGGTCCACCACCCGCAGGCAGGCGGGGGGGTGGTAGTAGAGCACTAAAACCTGATCGGTACTGCCGGTGAATACTGCCGCCAGGTAATCTAATCGCACCGGTTGGTGGACAATGCCCGATTGCAATGCCCAATGCGAGCGGCGCACGTCCAGATCTACCAGCAAGTAATCCATCCGTGAGGTGTGGTTTTCGGGCGCATAAATCCAGTTGAGCGGGGCGGTGAGCGAATTGTCGCTGTAGTAATGCAATGGCAACCCTTGCATCACGACAGTGGTACCGGGCTTGAGCGCCGAAATGCGCCAGGCCATTTGCCAAAACAAGGCGCGCTGTATCTCCCAATCGCGGCGGTAATCGCCGCTGTTCTGGGTCTGAGCCGCGGTGGCCAATCCTAACACGACAACCAGGAAGGCGATGGGTAATGAGCCGGGTAGCAAACGCACTAACCCCACCAAGAGACAAGCGGCACCAAGCATAAAGGACAGGGTGAACCGGTCGTAAGGGAAACCGAAGTGGACCGGCAGATCGGTAAGCCAGAAAGGCCAACCGGCCAGCAGCAGCCCCACACTTCCCAGTGCCAGCCATGGGCGCGCTGCCTGCCAGCGCTGGCTTAATTCCGGGGGCGGCGTTAGGCGCCAGGCCCACCGTGCCAGGATGAAGAGGATACCCAAAGCGGTGGCGAGTGCTACCAGGGTAAAGACCAGCGTGCGCGGGCCGGCGGCCGACAACATGGTAAGGCGCTGGAAAGGATAGAGCCACACCCACAAACCGGCCCGCAGGCTATCGTCGAGGATTCGAGTGATCAGGTGTCCTATAGCAGTCAGGGGTTGGGTAGCCAGGGCGGTGAGGGTATGGGGCTGGTAATTGTAGGTCTGGTAGGGGAAGAGGAACGCCCGCCAGAGCGCGACGCCGATGAACAGAATAAAGTAAGGCAGGCTGTGGCGCAGGGCATGGCGCCAACGCTGAGCGCCTGCGCCCGTTAATGCCTGGGCCAGCAAAACTGGGCGCAGCAGGTCAAGCAGGAAGAAATACTCCATGCTGAGTAAATTGATCGCGCTCAGCACGAGTCCCAGGCTGTGCCAACGCCAACGGTGCGCAGGTGCCCGGATGGCACGGAGCGAGGCGTACAGCGAGCCGAAAAAGGCCGTAAGGACGATGAAAAAATGGCTGTAGACGATGCTGATGGGCTGTTGCCCAAAACCGGGGTAAAGGCTGAAGGCCAGCGCGATCCAGGCGGCTTCGGCGATATGTTGCGGGCGGGTTTGGCGCAACGTCAGCCATAACATGACCCCGGCCATCCAGCGCCAAAAGAAGGCGTAAAGTTGCCACTGCCAGGGGGCTGTACCTAAAAATGTCATTGAGATCTGGTATATCAATCCCCAGAAGGGTCGCTTGGTCGCAAAATAGGCTTTTAGCCCTTCGGCGCCGTAGGTTTTGCCGATCCACAGCATGGGCAAGTCGTCCCAGTAGAACCCCAGCCAGGGTAAGAAAAGCCCATAGGCCAGTACCATCAAGAGGAATAAGGCCAGCGGGGAAACGATGGGACGGGAAAGCCATGCCGTCAGATTGCGCAGTGCCATGGGCTTAGGGATTGTGATCAGGGGATTGTGAATGGGAGATCACCCGCCGGATCAGGTAAATCGGGCGCTCTTTGACTTCTTGGAAGATATAGCCCACATATAGACCGATAATACCCAGCATAATCATCAGCGAACCGCCGACAAAGAGCAGGACGAACATCAGCGATGACCAGCCCGGCGCTAAACTGGCCTGGCGTCCGGTCAACCAAAAGCTCAGGACGTAGAGGGCTTCCAGAAGCGCCAGGAGAATAAAGACACCTCCCAGTGAAATGCCAATATACAAGGGAACCAACGAAAAAGAGAAGATGGCATTGAATGCCAGGCGAAGCATCTTTTGTAGGGAGTAATGAGAATGCCCGCCCAGACGAGGTGCCGGCGTGTAGGGCAGAATCACGGTGCGAAAGCCCATCCAAGCCACCATGCCGCGCAGGAAGCGGTGATATTCGCGCATTTGGCGCAGGGCATGAACGGCGCGGCGGTGAAGCAAACGAAAATCTGAAACCCCCGGCGGGATCGGGGTGGACGCGATGCGGTTGATCAGGCGGTAGAACGCTTCCGACGTCCAGCGTTTGAACCAACCGGCGCGTTGAGGTTCCTGCCGCTGGGCCAGCACTACTTCATAACCCTGGGCGGCCAGTGCCAGCATTTCGGGGATCAATTCGGGCGGATGTTCGCCGTCACCGTCCATGCTGATGACCCACTCGGCTTCGGCCTGATCCAACCCGGCGGTCAGCGCTGCCTGGTGGCCGAAGTTGCGGCTCAATTCCAGTACGGTGACACGGGGGTCGCTCTTGACCAGGGTTTCCAGCACGGCTTGGGTGCCATCGGTAGAACCATCGTTGATGTAGTAAATGGAGAATGTATAGGGGAGAGGATCAATAACCGCGCGCAAGCGTTGGTGAAAAGCCGCCACAACGGTTTCCTCGTTGAAAACCGGGACGACAATGGCGACATGCGAGGGGTGGGTAACGGATTCGGATGCCAAGGACTTGGTCTTCAAAAAGAAACTAATCTCAAGTGCAAGTATATCAAAAAACCCTCTTGTATTTCGATTCTAGTTTTGCTATACTAAAACTGGTATGACCTCTTACCTCTTTGCCAAGGAGAACCGATGGATTGGCTTCCCCCGCCCCCGCGCCCGGCTGAACTGGCCGAAAATCGTCTGATCGAAGCCATTCTTTCCGGCGTCTTTCCCCCCGGTAGCACACTGCCCAATGAACGCGACCTTGCCACCCGTCTGGGTGTGACCCGCCCCACCTTGCGCGAAGCCCTCCAGCGCCTGGCCCGCGATGGTTGGCTCGAAATCCATCACGGCAAGCCCACGCGGGTGCGCGATTACTGGCGCGAGGGCAACCTCAACATCCTCAATGCATTAATCCATCACCCCGAGTCGCTCCCCCCTACGTTTATCCCCAATCTGTTGCAGGTGCGCGTGTTGCTGGCGCCGGCTTACTGCCGCCTGGCTTTTGAACGCGCACGTGACGCAGTAGCGGAACTGCTCGAAGCCTTATGTGCGCTTCCCGACGACGCTGAAGCCTTTGCCAGCGGTGATTGGCATCTTCATCATACCTTGACCGTGCTCTCGGGTAACCCGGTCTTTACCCTCATCCTCAACGGTTTTCATGATTTCTACTTGACCATGGCGCGGCGTTACTTTGCGCATGCCGGGGCGCGCGCGCGTTCGCGGGCGTACTATGAGGGGCTGCGGCAATATGCGCTGCAGAATCAGCCTGAAGCCGCCGAAGCCCTTACCCGCGCGGTCATGCTGGAAAGCATCCGTCTGTGGGAAGCCGTCGCCAACTCCGGCGATAGCATACCCTGATTGTTTCTCTCCGTTCATTCCCAATTTCATCATATAGGAGGTTGAAATGTGGTCTCGCGGATGGCGCGAAGCCGTCTGGTCGGCGCTGGATCGTCCCTGGGATGTGCTGATTATCGGGGGCGGTGTGACCGGGGCCGGGCTGTTGCGCTTGTGTTCGCTCTATGGGCTGCGGGCACTGCTGATTGAAGCCCGCGATTTTTCCTTTGGCACGTCGAGCCGTTCGTCCAAATTGGTGCATGGCGGCTTTCGCTACCTGCGCAACCGCCAATTCAATGTGACTTATGAGTCGGTGCGCGAGCGGGAATGGCTGCTGCGCGCGGCCCCTCACCTGGTAATGCCCCTGCCGTTCGTACTGCCGGTTTACGCTCATTACGGGGCTTCTCTGCGTCAGTTTCAGATCGGGGTGTTGATTTATGACGGCATGGCTCTGCGCTGGCAGCATGGGACGCTTTCGCCCCAGGCGGTGCTGGCGCGCTGCCCCTGGCTCAATCCGGAAGGCTTACTGGGTGGGGTCTATTACGGTGATGCCCGCGTGGATGATTCGCGCCTGGTGCTGCGCCTGCTGCGTGAGGCCGTCCAGGCGGGTGCGACGGCGCTTTCGTATGCGCGTGTGGTGGGACTTTTGCGCACGGCCAACGGCCAGGTCTGGGGTGCGGTGGTGCGCGATGAGGCCGATCCGCAGGGGCGCACCGTCGAGGTGCGGGCGCGCGTGGTGATCAATGCTACCGGCCCCTGGACGGATGACCTGCGCCGAGAGGTGGGGGGGCTCCCGCGTCTGCGCCGCACTCGCGGCAGTCATTTGATCTTCCCGCGAGCCAAATTTCCGCTGACCGAAGCCGTAACCCTGCTTCATCCGCGTGACCGCCGGGCCATGTTTGCCATCCCCTGGGAAGGGGTCACCTTGCTCGGCACTACCGACCTCGACCATCCGCCGGAGTGGGAAGACCGTGAACCCTTCGCCACCGCGGAAGAGATTGACTACCTACTGGAAGCGCTACGCACCATTTTCCCGCGCGTGGAAGCCGGGGCAGAGGATATCCTGGCTACCTTTGCCGGGCTGCGTCCGATCATTCGTAGTGGCGCCGCGCACCCGTCTAAAGAATCCCGCGCCCACAGCGTATGGGACGAGCATGGGTTGATCACCATCACCGGCGGTAAATTGACCACTTTCCGTCGTATGGCGTATGACACGCTGCGGGCAGCGGCGCGTTATCTAGACCTGCCGACGAAGCCTCGGGTGGACGGGGCCTTCTTCTCCCCTCTACCGACGGAGGCTCCGGCGCCCGACCTGGACTTTGAAACCCTGGCTTATCTGGCCGGGCGGCTTGGTCCAGAGGTGTTGCACTTCTTGAACGAGATGCCGGCGGACGAATTGCATGCTATCCCCACTCTGCCCAATCTGTGGGCGGAGGTGCGTTGGGCAGCACGGTATGAGGGCGTCCTGCATTTGGATGATCTATTACTGCGGCGTGTGCGCTTGGGCTTGTTGCTGCCCAACGGTGGGCTAGACCATCTCGATACCCTGCGCCACTTAATCCAACCTGAATTGGGCTGGGAAGATACGCGCTGGGAAGCAGAGGTCCATGCCTACCGCGAGACCTGGCGGCGCTTTTACAGCCCATGCCCCACCGGATAATCTCTCTGGAGGTTGCTCATGTTCTCCGACTCTGTTGCCATCCCACGCTGGATCGAAACGCCACCCCCGCCGGGCTCATATCGTGCCATTTTCAAGTGGGGTGACCCGCACACCTTTAAACACCCCAATGCGGGCCTGATCCGCCTTTTGCAGGAACGCCTCGGCGTTCATTTGAAAACCAATCCTTCTCCGCAATGGCTGGGGTTAGAGCCGGTGCCGGAACTGCCGCCGCCCTCGCTGGGTGAAGATCATCTTAAAGCCCTCGCCGAAGTAGTCGGCGTCGAGAATCTACGGCGTGATACCTTCAGCCGGGTGCGGGCATCCTATGGCGCGGGTATGGTGGATCAGTTGCGTTTGCGCTTGGGCATCCTAGAGAACCTGCCCGCGGCGGTGGTGGTGCCGCGCACGGCGGAAGACGTGCAGGCTGTGGTCACCTACTGCCATACCCACCACATCCCGCTGTATGTGTATGGCGGTGGGTCAACCGTTACCCGCGGGCGCGAGGCCGTGCGGGGGGGGATCACCCTGGACTTGAGCCGTCATCTAAATCGCATTTTGGACTTCAATGAAACCGATCAGACCATCACGGCGGAGGCGGGTATTCACGGGCCGGACTTGGAGCAGGCGCTCAACGAGGCGCCGAGGCGCTTTGGGGCGAAGCGGCGTTACACGTGCGGCCATTTTCCGCAATCGTTTGAATATTCCAGCCTTGGGGGATGGGTGGTCACCCGTTCCGCCGGGCAGAATTCGACTTATTATGGCAAAATTGAAGACCTGGTGCTGGCACAGGATTATGCTACGCCGGTCGGGCGCCTGAAGACCCCGCCCTATCCTCGCGCCGCCATCGGGCCGGACTTGGATCAGGTGATGATCGGAAGCGAAGGGGCGTACGGGGTGCTTTTAAGCGCGACCTTGCGCGTTTTCCGCTATCGGCCAGAGAACACCCGCCGCTTTGCTTTCTTCTTTAAGTCCTGGGAGCAGGGGCAGGCGGCCATGCGGGAGATTCTGCAGTCTGAAGCCGGTGCCCCCTCGATCTTTCGCCTTTCAGATGGGGATGAGACCGAGGTAGCCATGCACATGTATGGCCTGGCCGGCAGCGCGGTGGATGGGATGCTGACGCGCCTGGGCTATCGCCCTTGGGAGCGCTGTTTGCTCATCGGATCCTGCGATGGTGAGCGAGGGTTTACGGCTAACCTGCAGCGGCGCATTCGGGCGATCTGCGGTGATTACGGCGGCCTGAACCTCAGCCTGCTACCGATCACCCAACGGTGGGAGCGCGAGCGTTTTCGTGATCCCTATTTACGAGAAGACCTATTGGATTTCGGGGTGATCATTGATACCTTGGAATGCGCCGGCACCTGGAGCCAATTGCCTACTATCTACGCTACGGTGCGGGCGGCGGCGCGTGAGCGGAAAGTTCCGCTTCTGATGACCCATATTTCACACGTCTATCCGCAAGGGGCTAATCTATATTTCATCTTTATCCTGCCCTTCACTTCGATAGGCGACTATCTCGATGTACAATATGCCTTGATTGAGGCTATCCGTACTAGCGGCGCGGCGGTCAGTCATCACCATGGGGTGGGCAAGCAAACCGCACCCTGGCTGATGGAGCAGTTGGATGCCACGACCCAGGGGGTTCTACGGGCGTTGAAGGACTATTTCGACCCGCATCACATTCTCAATCCGGGGGGAACGTTGGGTTTGGATATGACCCTAGAACAAGCCGCCAAACGTTGGGGCAAAGTCTAGTGAGGGCACCATGAGCGAACCTACCATCTTGGCGATTGATATGGGCACCCAGAGTGCGCGGGCGCTGTTGTTCGATCTGCAGGGCAACTTGGTGGCAAAGGGACAGCAGAAGATTGACCCTTATTATTCCGTTGCGCCGGGTTGGGCCGAGCAAGACCCTGAGGTCTTCTGGCAGGCGATTGGTGCGGCTTGTCAGAAGTTATGGCAACAGCCGGGGGTGGATAAAGCGAGCATTCGCGGGGTAGGGTTGACTACCCAGCGTGCGACGGTGCTCAACCTGGACCGCAATCTGCGCCCGTTGCGCCCGGCCATCGTGTGGATGGACCAGCGGCGCACGCAGGGGCTTAAACCCATCGGCGGCTTGTGGGGGCTAGCCTTTCGCCTTAGCGGGATGACGGCCACGGTCAATTACCTTCAGGCCGAGGCGGAAGCGTCATGGATTCGTACGCATCAGCCGGAAATTTGGGCGCAAACCCACAAGTACGTGTTGCTTTCGGGTTATCTGACCTACCGCCTGGTCGGGGAGTTGGTAGATTCAACCGGTTGCCAGGTGGGGTATCTGCCCTTTGATTACAAGAAGCAGGCCTGGGCGGCATCCTGGGATTGGAAGTGGCAGGTGGTGCCCCTGCCGCGCGAGGCCCTGCCCCCACTGCGCCGCCCCGGCGAGGTGCTCGGGCATATTACCCCCGAAGCCGCGGCGGCAACGGGCATTCCGGCAGGGTTACCGTTGGTGGCAACGGCGGCCGACAAAGCCTGCGAGGTGCTCGGGAGCGGTTGCTTGATGCCGGATCTGGCATGTTTGAGTTACGGCACTACCGCAACCATCAATGTCACCTCACAGCGCTATCTTGAGGTTACGCCGCTCATCCCGCCCTACCCTTCGGCGGTGCCTGGGGCATATAGCCTGGAAGTCCAGGTCTATCGTGGTTACTGGATGGTGACCTGGTTTCGCCAACAGTTCGGCCAGCCGGAGGAAGCCCAGGCCCAGGCGCAAGGGCAAGAGCCCGAGATGCTTTTCGATCGTCTGGTCAATGCCGTCCCGCCCGGCTCGGATGGGTTGATTTTGCAGCCTTACTGGTCGCCAGGGCTTAAGGAACCCGGCCCGGAGGCGCGTGGGGCGGTGATCGGTTTTCGGGATCTGCATACGCGGGCGCACCTGTACCGGGCGATTTTAGAAGGGGTAGCCTATGCTCTGCGCGAGGGCAGCGAACGCATTGTGCGGCGCACGCGGGTGCCGTTGCGCGAGTTGCGCGTGGCGGGGGGCGGCAGCCAGAGTGAAGCCGCCATGCAACTGACCGCGGATATCTTTGGCCTGCCCGCGGCGCGTCCCCATGTTTATGAAGCCTCAGGGCTGGGGGCAGCCATGGTGGTGGCGGTGGGGCTGGGTTTGCACCCCGATTTTGTCACCGCCGTGCAAGCCATGACCCGTCCGGGCAAGCGTTTTGAGCCCAACCCGGCGCACCACCGCCGTTATGACGAACTTTATCACCGCATCTACTGCCGTCTCTACGACCGCCTGCGCCCGCTCTATGCGGAGTTGGAGAGGATGGAGGGAGATACATAAAAAATTAAAGACTGCTATACTTATTATAAAAAGCAAGTTCTTATAAAGAGCGACTTGTTCAGGTCGTTTAGAGTGCTGGGGAGAGCATGGCAGAAATTAGTAAGGAATCCCTAAGGGATTACGTCCTGCGCGTCCTTCAAGATTTAGGCTTTTCTATTGATGAGGGGGGGACCTTACGTAATCCTATAGGAGAAGACAAGAATCTTCTTCGACAGTTACATTGGCCTGCACGTCAATTAGAACTAGGTAACCATCAAGCCTGGCTTCATCGATCCCTTCCTCGTCTTATCCACTTCTTTGCCAATGGCTCGGAAGTTTCTCCAGAGAAAATTGAACCAGTTCTTATGGAGGTTCAAGCATCTTGGCAACAAGACTTATTTCGGATCGCGCGTCTATTGTGGTCGCTTCCCTTTTCTAGAGGCTATGGAAGGCGATTGCGCTTTTTGATCATGGATCAGAGTAACGGAAAACTTATAGGAGTGTTGGCACTTCAGTCGCCTCCGCTCAGTTTTCCTGCACGGGATCGTTGCTTTCATTATCCACCGGGCCGAAAAGAGGAATTGGTTAACCAAACGATGGACATTCAAACGCTTGGGGCGATTCCTCCTTACAATCGCCTTTTAGCGGGCAAATTGGTTGCACTGGCAGCAGCCTCTAATGAGGTGCGGGAAGCTTATTTTCGCAAGTATTCAAATCGTACTACCGAGATGAAAAAACGATTACTTCCGGCGCATCTTGTAGCGCTTACAACAACTAGTGCATTTGGACGCAGTAGTCTTTATAATCGCTTAAAGTACAAAAATATTCGGATCGCTGAATCGCTCGGCTATACAGAAGGATATGGTAGTTTTCATCTTGAAGGGCTTTATCCTATCTTTAAAAGTTTTCTTGAAGGTCAAGGTATCTCAACTCAAGGTGGTTTTGGGACAGGTCCACGCCGAAAGTGGCAAACCATAGTACGCGCTTTAGAAAGATTAGATCTATCAGCCTCGTTGCTATATCATGGAGTAAAACGAGAGGTCTTTCTATTTCCACTTATTGAGAATCTCAAGGACTACATGGAAGGGCGGACATCAGAGCCGGAGTACCGTGATCTTCCTTTTGAGGAATTATCGAGATGGTGGCGCGAACGATGGCTATTACCTCGAGCAGAACGGGTTGATGGCTGGCATTCCTGGCGCCGAGAAGAGGTTGGAAAACTATTATTGCTCAGTTCGTCCATTGGAGATGGTTCATAATGGATGCTTCGGAATATCAACCTTTTCCTGAGCTTCCCGCAGCGCTCATTGAAGAATTGCTTACTCATGCACGTGCTCTAAGTAGAGAATTAGAGGAAGGTTTTTCCCAGATTCGGGCGCATCGTTCACACTGGCGAGATGACCTCTTCCGGGCGGGTGTTCTATCTAACATCTCTAGTCTGCCATTGGGGGTTATTCCGACCACATGTGGCGTTGATGGTTCTTATGCTGTGGAAAGACTGTTAGCGAATGATTTGGCAGTTGCTGCTGCACTTGCAATAGAGGGTTTAACCCCTCCCTCAGAAAAACGGTATTGGCCCGATCCGCATCATAGAATATGGGCGAGGATTGAGCCCCACGAGAGCGAAACAGGAACCCTGTTGCGCGCTATTATGATGGGGATGGAAATTTCTATTGCTGTTAATGCCCCTCATGATATTATTTTTCTGGATGGTTCGCTCACTACCCCTTTCATTTACTTTAACCAAGCACTAAATAAAGCGAAGGAAGCACCGCATTTACAAGCTTCATCTTTCTTGCGCGAGCATATGGTCGAATTCTTAGAAGATTATGCAACTATTCTTACATCACACCGCTCAGATCATTTATGGTTAGGTGTGCCTAAATATACCACTCGTCGGGAAATTGCCAGTTACTTGAATTGGCAAAGCAATCATGACGATCGAGGCTTGCTGTCATTTATTCTTGAGCCGGGAGAATTTACCCGGCCTATTCCTCTTCAGAAACCCGAACAACCATGGCACTTGAATACGGAAGTACTTTTGGATCAAGGCAAAGATTCCTTAATCCAACTTGAGTCGCGCATAATTGATGCCCTTTATAATCTTCATGTTGTTTATTATCGTCCATATGCCTGGATGCCCGCCTTGAGAATCGAGGTAAATAGAAGTGTGGCCGAGAACCCGCATCAATTAGCTCTCGCTTTACAGGCTGTTCATTTCCAGAGCGGCGCTCCCGCGATTATGGAACCTTATCCTCTTTACATGGCCGATCGAATGGTTAGGCATCTGCCTCGAGCAATTCCTACTGTACGCCAAATTGCCAGTCAGTATGTTGCTGAGACCTATTCTGGAAAGATTGAAGAGATTTTTCTCGGACTCCATGGTTACCGTAGTGAATCAGGAGTTTAGCAATGAATGAGTCGATTGACCTCTTGATTGATAAGTCCGAACGTATTGGTGTCGTTGGTTCCCCCTCTTCTACCAGTGAACTTGCTCTTGATATTCTTGGCACTGCTGCGGCCAAAAAACTGGTGGGAGAATTGGCCCTTTTCCGCTATATTCAAGATGGCCGACCTCACTATGCTTTGGGGCAAATTACTGAGGTCAAGTTGCGAAATGTTTGGCACGAAGATCCCACAATGCGCAGTCTTGTGCGCCAGCGGGGACGCATTGATGCTGTGAGTGAACGTCAGGATACTCATTTGGGAGAAATGACCATTAGTGCTGTGTTTTCGTCTGGATCTAATGGTTATCATCCCAGTATTTTGGGAACTGTGCCTAGTACGGGCACCCCTGTATATCTAGCCAATGATGAAGTCATTCAAGAATTATTGTCACCCTATCGTGACCAATTGTTTTATTTGGGTCATGTCTATGGTTCAACACCCTTGCTCCCTTTGTGGTTCAAGCATTTTGACAGCGGTCTGCAAGGTGCAGGTGAGGCTTACCATTTGGGTATCTTTGGCAAAACTGGCTCTGGTAAGTCAGTGCTCGCTAAAATGATCTTGCTAGCGTACGCCCGTTATCCCAAAATGGCACTACTAGTCATTGATCCGCAGGGTGAATTTGCTAAAGAGGCCAGAGGCGAGGCAGTGCCAGGTGAGTTTCAGCTACCAATGCAGAACATCTTAAGCAGGCTGAGAAAACCGGTACAGGTTCATGGTGTAAGAGACCTAGTGCTAGATCGATGGGAACTATTTGCACAAATTCTTCATGAGTCACCTTTCTTTGAGCAATTGAGTATTCCAAAAGGAGAAAACCGGCAGTTAGCAGCAAACACATTGGCTGATCGCTTACAGCGTCTCGGGGTTACGCTAAGAGATCTTCATACCCGGCAATCCTTTGATCGTGCTTGGAACTTGCTTGGCGATGAAAACGTACAAAAGGTGTTCTATCGTGCGGATGGGCCAAGAGCACGATTTCAATCTATGTATAACCAAGCAGACCCCAATTTCTTTTTTGCGAGCTATTGGCTTCCTGTTACACAACTGTTTCGTGAAGATCGGCGGGATGCGAAAAAAGTGGAGCAGTTGCTGACCAATATGTTCGATCCGGATCAGACTCGGCGACCGCTTGTGGTGATTGACCTTTCCATTGAACAGGCAACTCAAGCCGCAAATAACATAAATGCGCTTCCTCTCTTCGAGGGTCAGGCTCAGCCTCAAGAAACGCCGTTATTTTGGAATGAGATGATACAAGCATTGGTTATCCGCCGATTATTGGAAGGAATTCGCACGGCTGCAGAAATTGCATATAAAAAGGGGCGCACACTTAATACCTTGGTTCTAATAGACGAAGCCCATCGCTTAGCTCCACGTGAAGAACCTGAGAATGATGAGAAAAAGGCTATTCGCGGTATATTGATTGATGCCGCTCGCACTACTCGAAAATATGGGGTAGGCTGGCTGTTTATCAGTCAAACCCTATCTAGTCTGCATCGAGAGATTCTTGATCAATTAAGAATCTTCTTTTTTGGTTTTGGGTTAAGCATGGGGGCAGAATTTAAAGCCCTAAGTGAATTGGTGGGTGGGCGTAGCAAAGCTCTGGATCTTTATCAGCTTTTCCGTGATCCTCACTCATCTTTCGATTCTACCTCACGGGAATACTCGTTTATGACCACTGGCCCAGTTTCGCCCCTTTCTTTTGCTGGGACACCGCTTTTCTTCAATGCTTTTAACTCCGTAGAAGAGTTTCTTAAAGCCAATCACCTAGATTCATGAGGTGGGTTTATTCCCCACACCCACATAAAATCCACCACCTGCGGCGCGCCCAGGCCGGCGGTGACCTCGGCCAGTTGGTCCGGGTCGCCGCTGCGGTGCAGGTCGAACAGCACCAATACTGCCTGGCCGGCCTGAATGCGGGCTTTCATCTCGGTGAGATCGGCGGCATAATCCGCGCGCGGTTGGGCTTGCACCGGGTCTATCGGGGTGGGTAAGGGTAAACAGGGACGCTCGGCGTAAATATGAATAATGGCCGGACGGTCGCTATAAAGGTAGGTCTGTGGGGGTAGATTCATGAGCCACGACCACAAGCGAGTTGTTTGTACCACTCGATGGGCAAATCCTTGCCCTTCTTGGCGGAGCGTTTGGGCGGTGGTGATTCCATCCCATACCAGCAAAGGCATCCAGACGATTAACCCGACCAGGGCAATCCGGCGCACCGCTCCGCGTGCAAAGTTAAGCGCCTTGCCCCAACCGGTCATTCCCAATGCCAATAACATCAGATAAACCGGGGAGAGGATGCGATCATTGATCGGGATACTGGCATCCAGCAGGCTCACCGAGACGATGAGAAACAGCCAGTAAATAAGCACAAACAGCGCCGGCGCCAGCCAGCGGGGCATAGCCGCGTCCGGCAAGCCTCTCCAGGCTCGTCGTATTCCAATGCCGATAGCAACCAACAGAAGGATACTCGCTATCAACCCCAGCGCTGAAAAGACGCTCCCTAAGGGTGGAAATAAGCGGATCAACCAATCCGGCGCAAAAGCATTCAGGCTGTTTTGCAGCCCGTGGCGCAGAACTTCTAAACGGATCGGATGCCAGGCTATCTGACGGTTGCCCACCGTCTCACCCACCTGCCAGGTGTAAAACGTCCAGAGTGCCGGCAACGGCAAAGCGCCCAATAACCAGCGTCCCAGATTATTCCAGCGCCGCTCTCGTAGGGCTTGACCCAGCCACAACAGACCCAAGGTTGCCAACAGGGCGGCACCGGCATAGCGCGTCAGGTAGGCCAAACTGGCGGCTAAACCGTTGAGCACGATCCAAGGGAAGCGAGGCGAACGCCAAGAGAGGTGCCAGGTGATCAAACCCAGCAATAGGAAGGTGAAAAAGAGGGGTTCGCTTAGCACATAGATGTGGGTGTTCAATCCCCAATCCGAGAATGCCCATAGTGCGGCGGCCAGTAGCGCTACATCGTTGCGCCGGCTTAATAGGCGCACCCAAAGCCCCAAAAGCATAATGTTGAGACCAAAGAGCAGGGGTAACAAAATGCGCGCGGCCAGTAAGGGGTCCATGCGCGTGAGCAGCGCTGTCAGCATTAGGATGAGTGAAAAAAGGGGCGGAAAGTGGGTAATAGGTTTTAATCCCAGATCACCGGAGAGCCGCATATACCCCCGCCCGGCGAGCAGATTGCGCGCGCCCCCGATGTACACGGCCGAGTCGTTGACCAAACCCATACCGTAGGGCGTGGCAGTGACCACCGACCAACCACCCATGACCCCAAGCACGACCAGGGCAAGGATGAAACTGTCCTTGCGTTCCCACGGGCGTTGCTTCATGGGGAAAGCGTCCCTTCCACGGTTTTGACAACACAGAATAGCGCGCCGGCACGTCCTACTTGATAGCGCACCGGGTCCTGGGGGTGATGAGTCTGGTCCTGATTGTAGCGCGTGGTCAGCAAAAGCAAACTACCCGGAAAGGTCATGTCGTTGTCCGGATCAAAACCTTCCACGGTCACATTGGCAGCAGCATAACGCCGTGCAATTTGAGGCTGCCGCAAGGCGAACAGAGTTACCGCGTGGCCCTGCGCTTCTTGATTGATCAGACGTAGGGTTTCTTTGTAACAGGTCAACCAGTAATCGGTCTCATAGCGTCGAAAAGCCCCGCCGACGCCGCCGATGAACGC